>Ga0056114_1001536_pt1 | contig 10702 bp, 7 predicted proteins | sample WorMetHERISLAND1_FD_77005 | JGI IMG/M metagenome (GOLD analysis project Ga0056114, IMG submission 77005) | Marine gutless worms symbiont microbial communities from Max Planck institute for Marine Microbiology, Germany - Olavius loisae HERON... ... | reverse complement strand
GTTCAAGGTCATCGAAGGTCATCGATCTTGGTGTCAATCGAAAGCCCATGTACGACTTCCTATTAGTCACTAATAGTAACTTTTGGCCGTATCTGCTACCGTTTTTGAGATATTGAGGCTTAAATCTAGAAAATCGCTGGATTTTTCCGACCGACCCTTGTTTGAGGCCCCCGTTCGGGGGGAACCCCTTAGAATTTGGTGATGAAATTCGGCGTCAGATTACTAGAGTCTTGGCGCTACCAGATGGTGATGAAATCATGCCGCTAGCTTTCTTCGTTTTGACACAATACTGGCGCGTGACAGACAGACAGACAGACATACAGACGGACACGTTGCGATCGCTATTACCCGGGCTAGCATAGCGTCGCGCGGGTAAAAATTGTATCTAAAAACTAAAATCAAATCACTTGGTCAGCTGTGTGTGTCATGGTGTTGCTAGGCAACGCGAGGTTAAAACGCAGCTTGACCCAGTTACTGAGGTCATGTCAAAGAACGCTGTCGCGATCATTACCGGTGACCTTGCACCAGCTGAAAGTTAGTCTCGGCAACAAGTCTTTGTCTCATTTCTGTGAAGTAACACAGTAACTTGTCTGAGCAGTCATGTGTGTTGTATTTCATAGTGCAGCAGTGACACAGACGTGGACACTGGACACTCTTATTACAATACAGTTTACTACAGCTGTCTTATCGAGTGTTGTTTTAAAAACATTGGCTGTCTATATTTCTGTGTATTTTTGCTCTTTGTTTACACTGAGTAAACTGGGATCAGTTGTGTCTTGTAGAATGATGTTGGCCGATCTATAGTCTGCAGAGCTATGTAGTGATGACATGGAATGATTCATTTGTTAGATAATAGTGACCGCATATTGTGTCACGGTACCATTAGCCATGAGACAGTACCTGCGTCAGTTGAGATGATTGTGTTGACTGCGAAGTGTGATTGCCGTGTGTGAAATGTAGAACGTTGTTGATCACCTGTTCACGAAGGCGTCGAGTGTCGTCTTCAAAGATGCCGTCTTGGTCAGTTCCACGTCCTTGCTGACCAATGAGTTCTCATGATGCTGAGACTGCATTGTGTAATGTCATGATTGGAGCCAGTCAGCTAGATGTGGATACAGAATAGTTAATAAACTTTAATGTCATTTATATAAGTTCTAGAGAGACTCCAAGCTTCTCATCTCTTTGTAAAAGTTTATTTTGAGTTTTGTTTTGTTAATGTTTGCTAATGTGACATGGACTATGCTAGCTGTCTTGTCTTATCATTGCGTACCTTGTATTGTGTTACCACGGCAGTTTGTCTGTGTTTGTCACGACTGCCTCAGGCACTGGCTGTACACCCTTACTGCAGTGCTTAGGGCGACTCAACCTCCTACTCTCTGTGGGACTGAGTTGTACAGTACTGAATGAGTATAGACAACAGCAGTCAAAACAGTTGAGTTGTTGTGAAGGTTTGTGGTTGCGTGTCAGTATAGTGTGTGATACATGAGTGTATGATGTTTTGTGACGTAGAAAAGACACATCAAGTCGTCAGCGAGTCGCGATGTTCGTCGAAATGTCTCCATTGCTCTGGAGGTGCAGTTGTGTCAGTGTGACAGTGTTGCTGAAGATCATTTTAACTGTCGCATCATGAAATTTATTGATTTGTAAAAACAGCAGAGGAATATAAAACTGTACTTTGTGTGTACACGTAGCATTAGTTACTGCGCCATTCACTTGTGTTTGCTGATGACTGCACGTAGAATGCTTATCTTACCTTTGGGTGCAAACTCTTGATCGCTGAGGTCGTAGCTGTTTTAATGAGCATCCCCTAAATTTAAAATTACGTAGACCTTAAAGTTATTGCTAACCCCAAAGAGTTGATGTTCATACCTTACCTGCAAACAAACAGTTCCAATATTTCACACCAGCAGCTGCCGTGGCTTCACCCTCGGCCAGGACAAGACAACCAATTCAGCCTGAGAGCCTTAAAGTCATAATTACTATCAACAAATCTCATCCGTAATACTAGAAGCTTTACTGGCTTCCCTTCAACTAGGAGCCAGACTATAGTTCAGCCCAGAAGGCATCGGTAATACCTGGGCACCACAGCTTTCAGTTCCACGAGTTAAGTACTTCAGATGCTGATGGAATGTGAAGATAGCCCAGTTCCATTAATGTTTGTGAACGGCTGTAAACTCGTAATAATTGCTAAGAAGCTGTAATGTCGCCAATATTAATACACGCAAGAGGTCCTGGTGACAACCTCTATGCATGGTTGCAAGTGCTAACCTGTCTGTATGCCTGTGGTAACGTGCACTGAGTAGGGTCCCTGGAATTTTAGAACTTTCGTGTGCCGGGAACTGAGGACCACATTCGTCGAGAGACTCTTGGTTCACTCCTCACCTTCAGAGCAGACCGACGGGGACACACGCTCAAGAAACTTGTACCAGAAACTTGCACTTGTGTCGGTCAATGACCATCTGGGTGTCCAGAGCTTAAACTCTACCGTAATGTCAGCGTGGTCTCACATTGGTGGGAAAGCAGTATACTTACAAACGATAGTATTGCAGTCATACAGGAGATGCTGCCGAACCAGAGAAACTGGCAGAAGATATGAGTATCACAGTACCTTATGGAGTTGTTGCAGTTTGTGTCGTAAAAGACTGTTAATGTGTTGTGCCTCGTCATTCCAACTGATTAATGCAACGTACATCAGTTTGTGCCACAAAAAGCCACAAAATTCCCAGATAAATAAATGAAATATCTTCATTTTGTGCTGAGAGCAAAACAGCATGAATTGTACACTAACAAGTGCTGCTGGTGGAGTATTTCAATGTCTGTGTGTATGTATAATCACGTGTGAGTTTGTTGTGTGCGTAGATGTATTTAATGCACAACATATATGTGCCATTAATGCAACACATTTCAACGAATGTTGCGCCGCGAGATGCTCATCTGAACAGAATCACACGCAATTTGTCGTCATTGTTGCAGCCGCGTCACGTCAATATCAAACAACACTTCACGTGTGTATTCTCAGCTCTTGTGTTGTCATCTAGCTGTGACCTAATGCCGGCGACACACGCTCAAGAAACTTGTACCAGAAACTTGTGCAAGTCGTCTGGTACAAGAAACTTGCACATGTGTCGGTCAATCTTGTACAAGTTTTTTCTTCTACAAGTTTCTTGCACGCAATTGAGCACAGCTTTATTCCGTAACAGAAACTGTCTGGCACATGACACGAATCGTGCAACGTGATTGGCCAGCGAGCTGACAACTGAGAGTGACACTGTGTGCCGATGTGTCTGAGGTACATTGGTACACAGCTGACGTCCTGTGTGTACTGATGATGGTGATTATGATGGCATCTGGTTGTTGTAGTAAGAACGTGCCGAGAGCTCGCAAGGAACTGACAAATCTCAGTCGATACACGTCAGTCCGTCGTAAACTCTGCTGTCTTCGTCGAGTCGTCAACTGTCTCGTTGTCAACAGCGGCAACTCTGACCAGTGTATGTGCCTCTCAACAGTGTAATTAATTTTCTGGCTATTGTCATGACTCTGACCATTGTAATCACTCTGACTGTTCTAATGACTCCAATCATTGTAATGACTACTCTCAGTCGACTGAGTCGATCCACAGATAGCTAAGTCAAGTCGACTGTTGAGACGATCGACTTGAAGTTGCGTCAGTCGTCGTTCCTTCAAGCAGAGTTGATTGTTAAAATCAAGTCTTGCATCAGTCTGTGTTATGATTTCTTTGGTGAACATATGTATGCACTGTCAGTTCACGGCATTTAGAAACAATCTTACAACTTGCTGTAAGTTACCATACATGTTACAATGCGACGTGTACAACACGACGCTGACTGAAGATATTGTTTGCAGCGAATGAGATGAGTTAGTAGCACATCAAAGACAGCGCTGACAGCTGATGTGTCTTTGTCTGGTGGTCTGGTACCAGCTGACACATGGCTGTCACATCATCATTGTCGTAGTAGTCAGTGCAATACAGGTTGCACTTAAAAATTGTATTCCAATAAAAGTGGCCCATTTGCTGACACTACACTTTGTGTAGTTGTGTAGTACATTACAGAGTTAGCAGAAGTATCAAGGTCTAGAGTAATGTATATCTAAACATCACCGTCAATGTTGTGTGCGTAGTTGCACTGTCGTCTGATGACTTGCTGTCAATTCTCATCTACCTCGTCGTCAAAACTGACATCCCGACGTGGCAAGTATCGTACCATTAGTCAACGTCAACACACACGCACACACTCACTCAGCAGTTACCAAGTTAGTAAGTAAGTACATGGAGGTTGTTGCCCTCTCTACTTGGCACCGGACCGGGAATGCATTACAAAAGTCTATAAAAAACAGTTAATCAGTCATTAAAACATAAAGTAAACAGATGTGTTTTGTGCCTGTGCCTAAACGAATGCAAGCTGTTAGCTTCACGAACTGCTGCTGGTAGACTGTTCCATCCGGCCACAGAGAAGGCTCTGTCGGCAAATTTAGTTCTTGTCTGTGGAACAGAATAGTCGCTGCTGGACACCGAGCAGAGACGAGTCCGTGCCGGATCACTGTTGCACTTGCAAACCTGCACAGAATCGGTGAGGTAGTCTGGGCAGCAAAACATCTGTTATATTGCAACTGGTGCTTCCTTGTAGTTCTAACTCGGTAGAGACATGCAACTGATAAGTTAGTAAACGAGCAGCATCTTGTTGACATCAGTTGTGTTTGAGACGCCGTCATGTGTCTGATGATGTGTTGTGTCAGGTGGACTCAGTTGACGTTCATGAGTCAGTTCTGTCTGACAGCCGACAGTCTCGACCAGGAACTCAAGTATGTCACATGTCAATATCATTTGTCTTGTGTGCTAGTTTGCTGATAACTCACTGACTGTAGTGTCTTGGTGATGTCATTGTTGTGGGAAGCCATTAGCTGTGCTAGATTGTCGAGGTTGTCGTTGTGTCAGTGTGTCTGTTGATGACTTGCTTCGTGTCTTCGCTGATGTTTATCATCCAATCATCACCCGTGATGTGTTGTTGCCGTGGTGATGGCGTCAGGTTCTACCTGGCCACGTTGGAGGCGGCGCTGCATCACGTGACCAGCGATCAACTCACATCACATGTCAGCCTCACTCAACGCTTCTCTGACGTACGTTTTCACTTCGTTTTGTCTCAGTTGATTGTTCACATTTACCCAGCGTCGAGTCAGTGAGAGAGAAAGGTACACAAGTAAGATTGTACACAGTCACAGTGTGGCAGTGCACTGAAGTAGTGTCAAGTCAGCAGGTGATCAGTGATGATGTCTCAGCTGATGTATGACGTATGAGATCTTCTTATGATGATGAATTGTCTGTTTGTTGTTTATAGACTCTTATTGATTCATCCACCACGCCATCTGCTTCGTCTGTTGACGTCGATCATTTCTTCAAGGTAACTGTCAGTAAATGTCGCTGTTCACTGTTCACACATCAATGGATAGCACAGCCGCCGCCGATACTTTTCACTGAGTATCTCACCTAGCTCACGTGAGAAGTCTGTTGTTATGACATGTGAACGCGTTTGTTAAGAGTGGTGTGTATTGTAACCAAGAACTTCAGTGTTACTGTTGAACGATTGTCAAACATTTCGAGAAGTTCATTGATAACTATTGTAGTAATCAGAATTAACACATTCATTAGTGAGGAAACTGTGAATAATTGCAGTATGCACATGCCTTAAACATTGCACGTGTCTGTTTGCAACAGAATATAACAAAAATGTAAACAAAAGGTTTTATTGAGCATATTCTGTTGTGAACACAGGAGAACTTTTCACATACTTTGAAAAGTGAAGGTGTTTTGTATGATTAATGTCTGTTCAGTGTTTTTTTGGTTGATGATTTGATTGTAGATGATAATTGACAACGAGGTTGATGACATCAAGGCAATGTTAGTTGGTCGTGGCTCTGATGAAACGTCTCCACATAGTCAACAAGTTGTCAGTGGTTGCTGCTGTCAGACATGTCAACAACTGACTAATAGAACTGCCAGTAAAGGTGGAGTTCCATTGACCTGTAATTGGTCTGCCACTGAGATTAATGGACATGTTCCATCGCTGACTGATCAAACAGTTGTAGAAACTAATGCTCAAGTTTCATTGTCTTTCACCGAGGTTAATGGACAAGCTCCATTGCCAACTTCATCAACTGTCATTGACACTAATGGTCAGCTTCCACAGCAGACATGTTTACCTGCGAGTGAGACTAACGGTCAAGTTCCATCAAACACTCATTTGTCTTCCACCGAGATTAGTGAATCTGTTTTGTCGTTAACTTGTCAAACTGCCACTCAGACTAGTGGTCAGATAAGTGACAGTAATGGTCAACTTCCACAACTGCCGACTAGTAGAACAGTGAAGAACAAGCCGAGATGTCACCCTCTGTGCAGGTGTGATCAGTGCTTACAAGTTGTCAGTTCAGATGTCGTGGATACTCACCCTGATGTTTACTGCAGGAATGAACGTGGTTTCTCTGGTCAGTTGACATTCTTAATTCTTGTTTATATCTGCTCTAGACCGGTCTTGTCACCCCGACATCCCTAGTTTTCTAGACTGGCCTCATCACGCTGACGTCACACGTCATCCTGACGTCCCTCGTCGCCTGACGTACGTACAGGGTCTTCTGTACCAGCCTCCCTCATTCTTGGTCGGGGGAGGGAGGGAAGGGGAGTGTCATAACCAATATATCGAGTTTGAGAGTACTAAAAGCTGTACATATGGAGATTTTGCTACCAGTTATACCAGTTGTACCAGCCTTGTTGGCATGGTATTATTATCATGTTGAGAAACCAATGTAAGCAGTTTTTCAATGATAATTAAGGTGGTAAGGACGTAATGTAACGGACAAAGTCAGTGTGTTTCGGTGATTAGCAGGAGTACTCTCAAAAGTTGTTGATGAAATGAAATTTTTTTGCAGTTTTAAGCGTTCGCTCAAAGAACAGTTGTTTATATTTCAGTTGTGATCTGACTGTAGACATTACATGTTGACGCCCTTGTACTGTGATGTGATAGCTATGTATCAGTGCTCTGCCGTGCTGTGTGGATTATTAGTGACGTGCAGTGTGGTTTGTTGTCAGTGCTGCATGTAGCGGCACACTGTGGTCACATGGCTACGTATCAGTGCCGTGCTGTGTGGTTTATCAGTGCCATGTGGTGTGGTTTGTTGTCTGCTCTGCACATAATGGCACACTGTGGTCACATGGCTACGTATCAGTGCCGTGCTGTGTGGTTTATCAGTGCCATGTGGTGTGGTTTGTTGTCTGCTCTGCACATAACGGCACACTGTAGTCACATGGCTATGTATCAGTGCCGTGTTGTGTGGTTTATTGTCAGCGCTGCACGTAGCGGCACACTGTGGTCACATGGCTACGTATCAGTGCCGTGCTGTGTGGTTTATTAGTGACGTGCAGTGTGGTTTGTTGTCAGCTCTGCATGTAGCGGCACACTGTGGTCACATGGCTACGTATCAGTGCCGTGCTGTGTGGTTTATCAGTGCCATGTGGTGTGGTTTGTTGTCTGCTCTGCACATAATGGCACACTGTAGTCACGTGGCTATGTATCAGTGCCGTGTTGTGTGGTTTATTGTCAGCACTGCATGTTGCGGCACACTGTGGTCATGTGGAACTGGCTGATTTACTTGTCAATCATGGAGCCATTGTCAACACATCAGATTATCAGTGTGGACTAACACCGCTGCACTTAGCTGCTCAGTCAGGACATCAGGCCATCATTGTGAGTACATTACTGTGTGTACATCACACTGTGTATTGTATACACCGTGACTGGAAAAAACGGCCCCCTAAACATGTCCAAATAACTTTGTGAATACATAATGATAGCCATTATTTTCTTTGTATCATGAAAAGCCATCTATTTGCAATGTTTGTGTGAAATTTCATGACAACTAGCCTGTCCAATGCTGAGATATTGCTTTTTATAAAAAGATGGTCGAAAATTGCCGTCGCCAACATTGCCAATAATTAACGCACGTGTAATGCTTACTTACGCCCGCCAATATTGACGTCAGCGCACTGTGCGTCATTGTTTACATAATTTTTGCATGTACAAAAAACAAAATGGTAACCTAATCAGTAGAGAAGATCGAATGTTGATGAAAGTTTTGCATCAAGAGAAAGGTTCAAAGAAGTTATTAGGTGAATTTCCAAACAAAGTGTTTGAACTGATACCAGTGGTGTTCATCGTGTTGGAAGCTTGCTTTTTCAGTGTTAGTTCTAAAAGATAAAAAATATCACAACACAGGAAACGCAGTTCATTGAAATTTTACACACAGTGTCTAAGTGAGTGTTAGATAATGCTGTGTAAGTGTCATTGGATTGTGTTATATAGTGTGCTTGTTACAGCATTTTGTTTAGGGGCCGTTTTTTCCGGTCACAGTGTACATCACTCTGTGTGTACATTACTGTAGTAATAGGGTCGTTAATTTGTCAGTGTTAATAGTCGTTAATAGATAGTTTAGTGTGTCATTGTACATGTTGACATCGTGACGATAGAGAGAGACATCTGGCCCCCGTGTCGGCTCAGGAGCATTGTAGAATAAGCCCTCCTCGTTTCCTGGCCAAGTGTCGTAAAAGGCGACTAAACCAAACTAGTTTTGTTCTGCTGTATTTTGTGTTGTTTTGTTTTTCTCGGTTGTGTTTAGTTTCTGTAGTGTATGTTTCTAATTTGTCTGCTGTCCTGTATTTTCCAGCATGTACCAACGTGAATGGCACTGTATAGCCTAATTGTGCGGATGTGCCATTAAGAACCTAGTTTGAGAAGCAATTCAACTAGCATTAGTCTGTCTGTGTAAAGACGACACGACACTGTTTAGATGAATGTATTGTCTGCTGTCAGGCATGATGTGTGTTGAAGCCATGAACTGGGAGACTCAGTTGTTGCTGTGCTACACATTAAGATGCTGTGAATGAGTCAACTTGCCTCCTCTTCAGAACCGTGAACACAAGAAACTGTCGATGAGCTGATGCTTGTTGTAGGTGTTGTTGCTACATCATAGCGCAAGTAGCATCGGCTTAGTTGACGGTAGTGGAAACACGCCATTACACTGGGCAGCACTGAATGGACACAATTCAGTCAGTTGTCTTGTTGCTATATCATAATGCATATGTGTAGTCTAAACACGACATTACACTGATTATGTCGCTGGTCTGAGGGGCATGACATGTGTTCTCTGAGATGTGGTGAAAAGTGCTGTGTTGTTGTGACATAGAGTTGACATCAACGTGACAGCGGTGACATAGGGCTGTGTTAAATGGCCTGCTTCACTGACTGGTGCAAAAAGTTTGAATGTGTCAGACGCACAAATTAAATAAAATAACATCTGAATCACGTCTTTTACTTTTTGTTCTCTGAGATCCTCAAGAATTGTATGTGGTGCTAGCGAGAAGTTGCAAGCAAGATGCTTCTTAGCTGCAGTCTGCTAGCTCCACTCACAACATGGTGACATGTGAGTTTGAAATCAAATTAAATGTCTGTTTAATAGAACAACTGTCAGACCGCAATTGTAAACAGACACGCAAACGCCGATATAATACAAGACGATAAAAAGTAAAAAGTGAATACAGTCAGTACAGTCAATAACTCTCACAAAATAACATCCGAACAATAAAATTACAATTAGTGCAGGTTTGTGTTTTCATTTGGACAGTTTTGGTATTGATAACGATGAGGTGTATTGAATGCATCAGTTAACATAAATACTTTTTGATGTTGTCGGTATCTTTGCGTGACAAGTTACATCTGTGCATCCACGACCAAATATTGCCAGTGACATTGTTGCTATGGCGATGTACATGTAGGATTCAGCAAGAGATCGCAAGGAGGTTGTCCTCCACTTTAGCATTGATATATACACATAACAAAAAAGTAAAAGACACACATCTAATATTAACAGCCGAATTGCAGTTAATGTAGATTAGGTTGCATCTGTGTCGAACTGTCAGTGTAAAGGTGTTGAGCATATATGCGTCTGTCAGTGTGTCAAGGCATTGGTCTACATCAATCAAGACGATCTACTTGACGTCAACGGCAGAAATGATTTCGGTGACACTGCCCTGCATCTTGCTACCAAGTGGGGATATGGTATGTCATGCTTTATCCTTTGAACAGTTAACCCCTGGACTTTTTCATCCACTGATTTGGACAGTTTACCCACGAGACAATTGACCCCCTGACACCACAGCATAGTGCATTGCTTGACTTGGACTGTTTTGCTGATATCACTCCAGTAGCAGTGTGAGACTCTTGTCAATGAAACGTCAGTATATGCTCTGAGTGAGATGTCTAGAATAATCTTAAAATTCTGTCTGAAACATTGAGTAACTCAGACACTGTGCAGTCAACTAAGAGCTTCATTGTATTGTAATGAGTTCATTGTATCTCACCAGCATACAGCTATGCAGTTGCTTGCACAACATTTTTGTCAATTAAAATACATTGTAGACAGTGAACCTTGTCACAGTTGTTGTGTTTGACACTGGGCTATCACTCACTACACTGTGTCTCAAAAAACGGCCCAACTTTGAAATGGTATAGCTCGAAATTGTAATGATCGATTTTGATGGTATTTGGCAGAAATATTCAAAAGTCTATAGAATAGAGTTTGCATGTTTCAGTTTTCATGTAGGTTTGCTTTTTTATCAACTTTTCGTCTTTCAAACCGG
>Ga0056114_1001535_pt1 | contig 10702 bp, 9 predicted proteins | sample WorMetHERISLAND1_FD_77005 | JGI IMG/M metagenome (GOLD analysis project Ga0056114, IMG submission 77005) | Marine gutless worms symbiont microbial communities from Max Planck institute for Marine Microbiology, Germany - Olavius loisae HERON... ... | reverse complement strand
TTTCAGTAGTGGTCATCTGGCAGGAGAAACATGCAGTGTGACAGCTACAAACGAGTGAGTGAGTAGATTCTTAACGACACATCAGCTACAAACAGCTTGTAGAATTCTCAAGTAAATAAACAATAGTATAGATTACCCGAGGATGGGTTCATCCACTTGTTGAGACTTTGAGCTATTCAAGACGGCGGATACTCGGTGACATAAATCCAAATAAACAAATATTCATAAACGAGGCAGTTGTAACGATTGTAACAATTAATAATAGTATTAACAGGTGTGTAAAGAACTGTGATTATGTGACTATAACGACAACAAAGGTGCGAGCGTTATTAGTTGCACGTTACTGTTAACTAATTAACAAGAAACAACACGATTACAATTCACGCTAAAATATGTGTGTGGAACACCATTCGTCAGTTACAATAAGCGATTTACAAGAATGACGGCACTGCGTGCTAGCAAATGCTGCGGTCACGTATATATACACATTCAGAGATTGGTATGATTGTGCAATAACACTTGAGATGCAGTCTAGTCTCAGATCTGTACATTGCTGTTCGGGTGTGCACGCTGCTGGCGTAAGAACTGCACAAAGTCGCGTGCTTGGTGTGTCAACTCTAGCTGCGTTGTTGTCTGACCGCACGCAACACGTTCCCAGTTGTGACCATCCTACAATTATACACAGTGATCTTTACTGACAGAATAGTCTTTCTGGGTACTGTGAACTACGTGATGCCTGTGTGCACTTTATTTCACTAGGTAATCAATGGTTGGGGTTGAACGGCATTTTAAGCACGCAAGTAGCGGCAATATCATGCCTGAGGAAGTTTAAAGTTTATTAGCATTATTTGCGCAGCAGTGTGTGCACGCCGAGCAGTGGTTGAAAAGTTACTGATTTTAGTACAAATCTTTGATCCTCACAGTTGTGAGGTTTGAAATCACGGTAATAAAAACGAAAATTTGCATATAAAATCACAAATTTTAAGAGCACTTAAATATATAAGAGTTTTACAGTAACTAACATGAAAATTAAAAATTGATCCACCAAGGTCTGAGACTGAGATCAGCTGGAATCCACATTTTTATATCGGATGAATAACTCAAGCAAATAGCCACAATGCCTCAATGCAGAAACAGTATCGGTTATATGGCCGATGGTTTTTACAGGTCAAAAGACCCAACCAACAGTATCAAAGTACTGAAGGTACATACTGTATAATACACAGTGAGATCAAACATACAATAAACACAAAGCACAACAAGTCCCCTAGTCTACACTAATATGGGGTGACTAGGGGACGGCTCCCACAGAGGGCAGGGTCGCTAGGCCAGAAGGGCGGTGGGGCTGCCGCGTACCATAATTAGAACTGAACGTGTAAAAAGAACAGAAAAAATGAGTGCAGAAATATACAAAATCAGATTTAGTCTCTTGTAAGACATAGTGAATTATAAACTTGCAGACAGAGAATACTGTACTCTATCCAGTTAAACAACTACTGCAGAGAACAATTAGTATTTTACTGCTATACTGTTTATTAGTGTGCTTTCAAGTTTCTTTCTACCTTAATTTTGTTTAAATCCCTGAAATATTCTCTTTTCAAGTTACTGTGCTAACTAAAGCTGGACACCACAGAGATGGACCACGTTAGAATGTCTCCACAGTATTCATACAACTCGTAACTGCAATACTAAGTATCACAAACGAGGCTTGATATACATTAAGAGAACGAAACTGCAACATAATTTAATGCAATGACAGAAATACCAGAGACGACGTAGATGAGATGTTTGTGACACGCGAGTGTGCAGTGTTTGCGGAGTCCTCCCACGCGTCGAGAAGAGTTTCACGTACAATGGAAGGCGGAGAGAAACCAACACTGGATTCACCGATCAATGATTTGCTCTGCGACACACAGATCGATGTTTCGTTGGACAAACTCACTCCCATCAACTACACCAGCTTAGTCTTTACAACAATTTCGTCAATTAAGACAGTTGTGTAGCTCTAGCTAAGACGGCATCGCAATCCCCCAGACCCTATGCATACTAAATAAATTAGTACTTGGCTATGATCAACAGCTCGGTGGAATATGGCTGTTTTAAATGCTGTCTGGTATTTTGCAGTTACAGAAATTCTTCCAATGGCAGTTATTGCAGTTATTTCCAAGGAACAAAAATAAGTAGAATTATTAACTTTACTTTTACTATTGCAACCTATTTCCAAATCTCGAGTTCACCAGTTAATATATATACGTCCTTGCAATGGTGCATACCATCTATAGAAGGCTGGCTGGCAACAGCTTTTGAATGAAAGTTATTTCGATGTTTTCTCTAGACGGTGGAACATAGATACTTCAATGTTTCCATGCCGCTGTCTTCACAGAACACCTCGGAGGTATTCACAATCACAACAAAACCAAAAGCAAATTTCTCCGACATTTTTCTTATTTTCCAAGAGTTTACCCTCATCACTTTTCCCAGTTTCCCCAGTGAGACATCAGCCACAGAGTAGATAGGCGTGTACAGCAGAGAGATGACTGACCGGAGTTTCTAGTTCGGTAAAAGCAATATCACCGATGGCCGTCCAGTGGCTGCTAAGCTGCTTCCGCAACGTATCGGCGCCATTCTGCAACAAGTCGATGGAAACATTCACAGCTAATGCACTAGAATCACTCATGGTCATAGTCTTGGTCTTGGGGTGATAAAACTGCAGTCTTGGGTTTTGAGCCTTATGGATTACTATCGATTCATTCATGAATGCAACGCACGATACTTATATAACAATTCTGTCAATCTGTCTGTCCGTCACACCCATAAGCGCCACGCTCCAACTGTTCGAGCTATGAGTCAACCCCCCCTCCCCCACTGAAAGAGGTGAGGCCTCCGAAGCCCACATTTTTTGCAATACCACGTTTCCATGCCCACTGTTCCACCAACAGCCAACAAACTTGGCAGCATGGTGCATCAGGCTCAGGTGATGAATATGTGTGGTTGAATCAATGCATTGCATATCATATGGGTCCTAGATATGAAAAAATTTCACCCATTATTATGAAAGTTATTAAAGTTATGAAAGTCATACACAAAGTACATAGGACAAAATAATACAGAGAAAATATACTAATATACATTAAACAGCATCAAACAATGAGCTAGTCTGCACAAGTAGTACATAACAATATTTTCAATGTCATTTACTATGCTCCGAATGATTAAATGATTAACCCAGTATCACAAAATGTGGCAGGATGACCAAATACTCCCATGAGATGAATACTAAAAGTCCGCATAACCCATCCACATTTCTCGTTGCTCATTACGTTAGACCTTCAAAGAGAAATTCTTAATTGCTGCTTCATGCAGGCAGTGATCTACTGACAAGAACCTGCAGACATTAACCAAGGTACCATCATCATATGTGACGAAACAGACACTGGCTTTGACTTACAGACGACTGAGGATTCCGAGTCTCTTTTGACGACACCGCCGAGCGACTTGAGCAGTATGAGCGAAAAGGCAAACTGCTGCTGTTAACAGTCTCTGGACTTTCAGGACTCAACAGCTGCAACAACGTTAAAATAAAGTTACTGTTTAGTAAACATATGAAGTAAAATAAATTAACTAATACAGTGCACTAAGATCAAGGAACCACCAGGTACTAGTGTAACAAAATGTCAATTAATGATTTTTCCACCACCACATGCATGTAAACTTCACTACATAAACTGAAACAAAACAAATCGTTCTTCCAGTAACTTAGTGATGGGCAAATAACAAATTTATACTGCCAATCCTATCACTACCAGTATCAAAATTACACTGTTTGTGCCCATATATTTCGCATTTTTATCTTGTGAAAATTGAAATAAAGGACATATGAACATGTCGACAGAATGGCGCATGTCTCGTAGCAGAATTAAACATAGGCATATGGCAACAGCATGTTTCACGATAACATATACTGGACATCAGGAAAAACATCAGGAAAAACTTGGTTGCTATCATTTTTCATCCGGATTATTTTGTTGTGACTTTTATATCACTACACACTTCTGACAATATGAAAGGAAAACCAGTCAGCCAGGCCTGTAGTGGTCACAGTCTGCTATTTTCATCATCGTAGCAGCCATTATACCACTTTGCCTTGCCACAGCATGATAGCATATCTTTCCTGGTAATTTTTGTAAACCCCTGGGAAAACCCATAAGATTAGGTAGAAGCTATAACTAACATCACTTGAAAAGGTATTCAACAGCCTGATATTATACCTGTGCAACGATTCACCCATCTGAAACCCCAATACACGATTTAAAGTGTTTTTTCTAGTCTGTCTATCTTCAAGTGGTGCCAAATTACTCCAGCAACAACATCTAGTCAGTAAAATTTGTGGCTTGAATTTGGATTGATTTTATGGATCTGGTAAAAACACTATATAAGTGACAGATCCCAAAAGGAGAGGCATAGTACATTATTGATAATCATATAGAACTGTCAATGTATTCTGGACATAAGCAAATCAGTGCACAAACCTATTGCAAATGTAGCATCCTCCCAGCATTTCAGATCACGGGCTAACAATGTTCACTCAACTTTTACTCATAAACCATAAACAAATGCACATGTATAACTGAAGCAGTAATATACCACATGAGCACGGGAATTTTCTACGCTGGGTATTTCGGCGGTCACGTGTCTGAACGGTGTTGAATTTGGCTGCAGAAATGACAGCGAATGTGAGACACCCAGTACAGCACCCAGTCCACCTTCAGCTCTACAACACACAAACAACTCTCCAGTTATCAATGAGTCTCAGTCAACTCAAGCCTTTCCTAAATCTTCTCTTGTCACACCTATCCTCAAGATCTCTGCACTGGCTCAAGATAACGCATTGAATATAAACTCCTTTCACTTACCTACAAAGTTCTCACAACCAGCCAACCTGACTACATACACAATCTGATCTCTGTTCAGTCCTCAGGTAGAACCCGCTCCTCATCTGTTGTCACCCTAGCTCGACCATCTGTATCTTTGTCATTAAAAATCACCAACCGCTCTTTTAAATATGCATCACCTCTCCTGTGGAATAAGCTCCCTTCTTCATTCCACCAACCTCATTGTGTTCACTTTCCTCCTGGTTCACCTCATCCTGCACATATCACCTCATCACAGTCATCACCTTCACTCTCATCACCTATCACTGCCTCTACCTTTCACTCCAGACTTAAAACTCGTCTCTTTCACAAATCCTTTCCTCTATAGTCACTCGTATTTCTTCCGGACTGCCTTCACGGATCTTAACCTGTACTGTATTAAAGAGGCACTGGCGTTGTTTGTTTTAGTTTCTTTTAATGGCTAAGTGTGCTAGATTAAGCTGAATACTCAGCTTCCGAGTCCACGTTAAGCTCTTCTATCGTATCGTATCAGCTGCTAATTAATCAGGTTCGTGTTTAATGGTTGAGATAAAAACCTGTTTTGCGATGCAGTAACATATGTATAATCTGCTCTACTGCCACATAGGTACATGTCCATGTGAAACACGACAAGCAGCAAGTCTTATTAACATATTTCTGATTAACAGTAAAAAATAGAAAGTAAAAGAAAGTAAAAACTGACACTTCAAAACTCAGGTCATCTTATCTGATATATATGTATTTCTAGTACACACTGTTTAACTTGGAAGATGTAAAATATTGCACAACAATTCATCATGGGGTGAAGGAATGTGTGATAGGTTCAAAGGGTTCTAGAAATTCACCACAGCAGATCTCAGCAGGTCTTTCTATTCCATCGCAGTAGCTGTAACACGGGGAATATATTCAAACTCTTTCACCAGGTGGCGCCACCAAGTGGCTCAGTATTCTTGGCTTTAAAGCCATTCACTGATGAAAGACAAGTCAAACAGACTGGCTAGTTACTTGCTAATAATGAAAATCTACCACATCCAAAACATTTACAAAACTAACAATAATTTTGATTTCTATGTGCAAAAATGAAAAAATTAATCAACCGTGAGTCACAGACAACTAATTGGCACCAACTTGTTGGCTGAAAACAGAGCCTGTCTCTCCTTTGTGCTGACTGGAGTCGAAGTCATTGCAGCCGAAGTTTCCAGGTTTAAAAACTGAAAGAAAACATTGACGAGTCTCAATGAAAACATCAGAATACATACCGGTAGACATATTTCAACACAAATAAAAGATTAAGCATCACGAGATGACAACTAGTAAAATATTGCGCAACAAAAACAAAATTTTACAAATCTGTGAGGTATGATAGAACGGCAACATACATTCAATGACTTCATTACAGTGTGTTACTTGCTGTTACTGGCTTCGATTTCATCACATAATTTAACACTTCTGCTGCCACAGACAAGTTCTGATAAATTAATGTGTAGCTTAAGTGTCGATGACGACACACATGCAATTGAGTACATGTAACTCGGCCATACACTGGCACTGCAGTAAACTGCTGGCACCATGCAAAAACAAAGTCGTGTCTGGGGATGGCACCCAGGGAAAACTGGCCTAGCATTGTACATGTTAAGCAGCAACTTCACACAACATCAGGAGAGAACAGACTGAAATAAAATCTTGACATTATCCTTCATGTTGGACTGTCAATGTTTAATGAGACAAACTGCACAAAGCAAGAATTAACAAAAAAAATACAAAGAATTTTATCAGATATTCTGCTTCCAACAGTGCAAACAGCCCAGATAATGTAATCTGTCAAAATCAACGCCGCACTGCCAATTGACTACAGCATTTTTGAGACAACTTTTCTAACTAAATACATACCATACATCAAATCATGTCCCCCAACTGATAAACCAACTGAAGTATCTCGCATTCATACATTTCCGCAATAGTTAAAACTTCAATCTTGTGACCACTCAATGTCGCACAGATAGCAACTGGACAGAGACAGAAACCTGTGATGGAGAAAAAGGCAGGATTTGCTCTGATTGTTCTTTCTGTGGAGTAACATAAGACTCTGTGCTGGTGTTTGACACCCGACTGCAGTCTCTGCCGACAGACGCAGCTGGACTAGCAGTTGACACGTCAACAGAACTCTTCCGATGTACAATAACTGAAGACTTCTTCACACTTGTACGCGGTTTCCGTCGGCGTCGTCGCAGGATACACGGCGTCTTTTTAGTTTGCTGAGACTTTATTGTTATTGATGTACACTTTGGAGTCAGGTTTGGAGCGGCAGGCACAAGGTCGTTATCAGTGACAGATGAGCAGGGCTCCAACGCACCGAACGGCTTGTCACCAAGTTGAAAACCTACTCCAACAATAATTTACTTTTTCAGCAGTATTTATCAAAATCACCAGTTTTTGATTCATTTACCATTAATAATCTGTAAAAGAACATAATAATTTGAACAAATACTACATTTAGTTGCAACAAAAACCAACACACTTGAACTTTGTTAGCGTAGGAATTGTAAAATGTCTTGATCACTGTGAAATGTATGAATTTACCAGGTTCTATGTACAATGTCATTTACTTAGACAACTGAGCAAGAACCATTACATCTGGGATCTGGTTTTATGGGTCAGAGATGTTCGGGTTCAGTTCGTTCTTGCCGGGTTCGGGTTCAGTCCTACCTCTACAGAAAACGGGTTTTGGTTCAAAGCTAAGTGTCCACTGTCCATTCAGAAAGCATCGCAGTACAAGCGTTTGTAACACTTCAACTCGATGCAACACAATTTATAAGACATACAACATAAAAAGTCAGCAGCAGTTGGAATCATCTGTGGTACCAGTCAAACGCTGGAGTTCAACTTCACATTTCAAATGACATAAAGCACCCTTGAACCAGTTTGTGTGCATGTTATATCACTGTTTAGGTTTCAATCTAAGTTTATATCAGTCGCTTTTAACATCTTCTATATGCTATTGCATATAAGGTTACTATTATATCTTTTTCACAACATTCAACTTCAATGGCACTGTATAGCCTAATTGTGCTGATGTGCCGTTAAGAAACTACTCACTCACTCACCCCGTTTCAATCTACTGCTGTTGTAGGCCACAGTTCGGTTTAGCTGGTTGACAGGCTGCATTCTGCACAAAAATTCAGCTAAAAACAATGTCCTAACATAAGCATCTAGTGCATAACTAGACCCCGTAAGCTACCTAATGAACGTCGTTTCCGCACAGATGCCGTCTGCAGAGGTTTTGTCATTCTTGGCGTTCCACCGAGCATTTCATACAGTGACGACAGATCTTCAAGACCACTCTCATCTCCACAGCTGATGTCCGACAAAAATGAACTGTACAATTGCACAATGTTGATATAGGCTGCGTTCTTTAATTCTTTCCGGAAAGGTCTCGTGGTTTGTTGCGATCTAGACGTGAACCTTTCCGGAAAGGTGGCAAAAAAAACGACTCTGACACGGAAAATCGGTCGCCACGCCCACAATGTGTTCCTCCCCCTAGCTATCACTGCGTACGAAATCTGTCACAGTGTCACCGAGCACGGCTAACGCTGCTGCCACTGCGTATATACACATAAAGGTTGCAATTGTTAAGCATTCACACTTTGGCAATGCAAAGTCTAAGTTTCATATGAATTGCTGGTCATCTATTAGCATTAACGACCGAGGCTGTCAGCGGCGCTGTATAACAGGGCCCGCAAACATTTTAACGTGCACACATTCATTTATATTCACTATATACAAAAGTACTGGCAAACAGCATACACACCCGTACAGTTATCTTTACGCACAGTGAAACACTGAAATGAACAAAAATTATACTTCGAATTGCGTATCTTCTTCTGTGCGGGCACAGTGACGTCAGTTAGCGTGCGCGCCAGTCAAATGTAAACAACATCTGATTGGCTGACGCAAGTCACCCCCTCCCGCCACACCACCTTTCCGCGTCGCTAGCACGTAACGTTTTTGATCTCACGCGGTGCGTTCTGGAACAATAAAAAAACGCGAATCTTTCGTTCCGGAAACAAAAAAACGACTAGAAAGCTACCCGGGCTGGTCAGACCTAGTCAGACTTCGGAAAAAAACGAGCCCATGGTGACAACTGCAATCAATAAAGTGTTTTATTTCAAATTGTGACGTTAAATTGGGCTCGTTTTTTCGAAGTCTGACTAGGTCTGACCAGCCCGGGTAGCTTTCTAGTCGTTTTTTAAATGATTCCGGAACGAAAGATTCGCGTTTTTTTTCGTTCCGGAACGCACCGGGTGAGATCAAAAACGTTACGTGCTAGCGACGCAGAAAGGTGGTGCGGCGGGAGGGGGTGACTTGCGTCAGCCAATCAGATGTTGTTTACATTTGACTTGTGCGTGCACTAACTGACGTAGTGACGTCACTGTGCCCGCGCAGAAGAAGATACGCAATTTGAAGTATAATTTTTGTTCGTTTCAATGTGCGTAAAGATAACTGTACGGGTGTGTAATCCTCTGCCGTTTGCCAGTACTTTTGTATATAGTGAATATAAATGAACATGTGCACGTTAAATGTTTGCAGGCCTTGTTATACAGCGCTGCTGACAGCCTCGGTCGTTAATGCTAATAGATGACCAGCAATTCATATGAAACTTAGGTTTTGCATTGCCAAAGTAACCTTTATGTGTATATACGCAGTGGCAGCAGCATTAGCCGTGCTCGGTGACACCGTGACAGATTTCGTATGTAGCGATAGCTAGGGGGAGGAACACATTGTGGGCATGGCGACCGCTTTTCCGCGTCAGAGTCGTTTTTTTCGCAAGCTTTCCGGAAAGGTTCACGTCTAGACCGCGACAAACCACGGGGCCTTTCCGGAAAGAATTAAAGAACGCAGCAATTATCTGATCGCTTCTTCATACAAATGACAAGCCTGACAACACTTTGTCCAATGACGTCACTGGTAATGACACGGTAGCAAATTCAAACTTCCTAACAAGAGCAATCAATGGTAACATTCCTTTGTCTCATATTCACTTAACTTACAGTTATGTTAATAATACGGTCACTGAAAAACAAGAATGCTTGACATTTTTCAACAGGCAAAATTACTGTAGAAATCTGATAACTCGCTGCTCTTAAAATATGAGATTTTGTATGTAAACGTTTCATTGTCGATACACAACACAGGTAAGGTAATGACTGAGTATTGTTGATATTCGTACCCTTTAACATCACATTTTTGATTACCTTCTGATATCATGGCCTGCAAACATTAAAAGTGTATTATATTATAACCATAAAACACAATCACATGTACGAATATTTTCTTCTGTAAATAAAAACATGACAGAACTACAGTAACACTGATAAGATCACTGATGGAATCACGACTAATCTGCAACATACTAACATGTTGCTGGGAGAAAATTCAATCTCGTCGGCTGACGACAACTGCTGTAACTTCGGCAATGGAGAAACTACTTTGTCCAATTGTGTGTGCTGTATTTCAGCTAGTCTTTCACGTCCATCAATGCTCAGCTTTGAACACACCTGTTAAGTGTTTCAGCCACAAAATTCACTCACATGATGTCCAGCATTTTAAACTTATCATCCACTAAATTCATGGATCAACAAGAAAGCTGTGCTATAGCAAAGATGACCGCACGATGCGCGCTATATAAGTAGATCGTGATCTGTTGTGAGATATGGCCATTCGAAATTATCCAAGATGGCGGCGGCCGCCATCTTGGATTTGTTCGAACCGGAAATAGCGCCATTAGATCCGCC
>Ga0056114_1001534_pt1 | contig 10703 bp, 6 predicted proteins | sample WorMetHERISLAND1_FD_77005 | JGI IMG/M metagenome (GOLD analysis project Ga0056114, IMG submission 77005) | Marine gutless worms symbiont microbial communities from Max Planck institute for Marine Microbiology, Germany - Olavius loisae HERON... ... | reverse complement strand
CCTTCAGTGCTTTGACACTGTTGGTTGGGTCATCAGACCTGTAAAAACCGTCGGCCGTATAACCTATATTGCGTTGGCGCAGACGTAAAACCATGCTCAATCAATCAACAGTCGTGTGACTGTATTCTGATTGGCCACTTGTTCATATTTAAGGCTTTGTCAGAAAGTATCTTGGCCTTGCTACTGTGCCTTGATACTCGTAGCTCGCACCACGTCGTTAGTCGTTGCTTTCGTCTTGCTTCTTGATGGCGACTGTCGTGGACACTCGTTGACCCCGATCCTCGTTACCTCCAGTGCTTGCTCGCTAGACTACATCACAATGGACATGTTCTTGTACTTGACTTGTTCGCTAATTCCCCATACACTAACAGGCTCTCTTCATCCTCCACAGCAGGAAGGCTGGGTTATGGGGTCATTTAACACTCTGAAAATGGAGATGGGTCAGCAATTCTATAACATTGATTTCTGACGTGTCACCCACTGTCCTGCAGTGTATTTCTACAGATACAGATACAGTCGACGTCGTTTTAGTAACAGAACAGGCTGACCAAAGTGAACAATAAGACTCGTCAAATTTTGAGTCAAAATTGAGGAGTCTCTTATTGTTTCTCTTTTGCCATTATGTTGAAATATCAATTAGCGAATAGGTCTACAAGAGCATCTGCTGTAGCACGTTATTATGTGGCCCTCTCTAGGAGCCGCATAAAGCATTGCACCCCGTCTGTCCGCCCACCTGTCTGGTCATGCACCTTTACACGACACTGTAGTAACTGGGCGAAACGTGACGAAGATGTAATTTAGCTACAGCTAGAGCCAGTGTAAACTCACAGTGCATGACTATTGCCAGCTGCTGCAGCGATGCAGGACAATATGATTGGCGATAATGATGCATTCGAATAGCTCTAGTCTTTATTAGGCCTTGTTGCAGTTGCTGTCTGATAGAAGTAATATTATGTCTGCACCACCAGTAAAGAAATCTAACTTCATTCAGAAGAAACTTTGTTCTAGTGTACTGGAGACTGCGAATGCTGGTCCAGTGTGTGTTGCTTGTACTACTGTATGCTGCACAACTACCGGTAATCATTTGAAGTCATTCTACTGCACTTGACTATGACTCCAGATAGACTGATAGGTTTCACGTTTGACCGAGCCTCCAATGTGAGCAGCAAGCATAGAAGAGTCCAAACGATTCTTACTCAAGAGTGTTCAGACGTAATGCACGTACATACATTTTTCAAACCACAGTCTAAATCTTGTTTGCAGGAAGTTGCAATGACAGTGGAGGGCATTGCGAGTGTACTTCAGTTTGTGGAAGATGTCAATAACTTGTGTGTGTGTGTGTTGTTTGTCTTTACCAGCTGCTGTAACTTATTATAACAGCTGAGACATGTACATTCCATTGAGGGCAGGGCTTGTAGATTGCAGCCATGTAACATGCACATCCGATATGTTTCACCATCGTCTTCATTCAACAGAGGCAGACTTGCATAGTTCCAAGAACTCGGACTCGGTTTGGAGATCAGAGTTTTACTGATACTAGTCCATCGCCTTGGAACTGTTTATGGACTTCCTTGTGTCGCAGTGACACTGAAGTGGATGCATACTGCAAATGACTGATGAAGGCATAGCTTTTTGGGTTGCTGATACAGCAGCACATTAGGGACTTCTGTTTATAATGTGCCATGTATAAATTAACTTACAAAATGTAACGTCATTGTACATTATCAATTACAGATTCACCTCCTGGCAACATCTCCCAGCAGTATCAGGAAAATCGGATATACAATTAACAACATACGTAAATGTGACATTGTGAATTTTTTGGTTCTTGCAGACTGTAATATATAATAATAATAATTGTGATTGATTTACCAGGTATTGGGGTACTGTAAGAACTGAAGATGCTGGCCACATTGTTGATTGTTTGGAGAGAGAGGAGGATAAGGCATAAGGAGGTGAAAAATGAGTCAGGCACTGCTTCTAAATGATGCACAATGCAAGATCCTGTTGCAGCCAGAAATTTTGAAGCTTTGAATACTAAGTCACTGGAAATCCGATTTGATCTTGCTGGTACAGATTATGTTGCAGTTGAAAACATCGGTACCGGTGCTTACGGTGTGGTGTGTTCGGCCATAAACCGTCGTCTGAATGGTGAACGCGTTGCCATCAAGAAAATCCCAGACATCTTTGGACAAGTGACGGTTGCAATGCGTACTTACCGTGAGATTAAAATTCTCAAACATTTTTGCCATGACAACATCATCAGCATCAGAGATATTCTTTGGCCATGTGATGATGAGCTCAAGACTTACCGCGATGTGTACATCGTTCTCGATCTGATGGAGAGTGATCTTCATAGGATCATTTACTCTCCTCAGCAGCTGACTGATGAGCATGTTCGATACTTTCTCTATCAAATCCTTCGTGGACTGAAATACATTCACTCAGCCAACATAGTTCATCGCGATCTTAAACCCAGTAACTTGCTTGTCAATGAAAACTGTGATCTGAAGATCGGCGATTTCGGTTTGTGATGCTTCATTTTAAACACTACGGTTGAGTTCAGTGCAAACATACATTATGATCTAGTGTTTCTAGCAGCGGGCCATGCATGAATTTCCTTTACTCATCTGGGGATTTTCTGGCTTTTTGGCATACACTGATGCATTTTGCGCTGATCGAGGTGAAAAAGGCAAACCAAACTTGCACATAAAATTTGGAACTTAAAAAGAATAATTTAATGGTCTTCTGTCATTTCTATTTTCAGCGTTCAAAGGTAATTGTGAGTTTGTGTTGTGTTACAGTCATTTTTTTGTTTAGGGCAGTGTTCAGTATTTCGGTCTCACTGTCCTGTCCTACTGTATGTTTAATCGTATTGCAAATTGCTCGTTTATTATTGGACGAATAAAGTGCTGGCAATGTGCACTTAACAAACATCTGTTTTGTTGTTATATTAGGCCCATGACACACGACCCAAGTTCTCTGTCCAAGTTACTGGTACCAGAATCTCGTACCAGTAACTTTGCTAATCTGTCATGCATTCTTGTACTAGATTTGTCTGCTACCAGAAACTTGTACAGAATAGAACATGCACTATTGCTTCCAAATTACTGGTACGATATTATGGTACCAGTAACTTGGACAGAGAACTTTGGTCGTGTGCCATAGGCCTTATTGACACGTCAGTTAGTACCATGATGATGGTGGTAGGTCATTTAGGCAGTGGAAGTTTATTGTTTATGGTACTTGGCTTGAGCTTCGTATATCTGAATGAAGTGCTGTTCTACTGTGTCAATCAGGTATGGCTCGTGGCATCTCTTCGAGTCCTGAAGACCACAACATCAAGATGACACAGTACGTAGCAACACGCTGGTACAGAGCCCCTGAACTGATGTTGCTCACGATGAACTACACGGCCGCGATTGACATGTGGTCAGTCGGCTGCATTCTTGCAGAGATGCTTGGACGACGGCATCTCTTTCGCGGTAGTTAATTTATGTGTGAACATTTAATTAATATATTTCTTTATTATTCAAATGAATATTATTAAAGTGTCATAAAGTTTGGCAAAGCTTATACGACACTTTACGTATTTGAAAGAGTAAGATAAAAGAGATGTAATGTTTGCAGCTGGAACTGAAATTTAGGTAAATAACACAGTGAAGAGATGTGTCATGAGCTGGCACTTGAAAATGACTATGCAGCGACATTGGATATTCCAGCACTATAGCTTGAACAGCGCATGGGCAGATCAAGTTCGTCTTCCTTAACAATGGCGTTGTCTTGGCAATGAATTTGAACAGCAAGCCAGACTGCATGTAGGAGTGTTGGCGGTCATTTCGGACACTTTCACATCACAATTTTGAGAACATCTGCGGCACCATGCAGTGGTACTCAACCACGACCCATCAGCCTGTCAGTGGATGGATTGTCAGAGCTGTCATGATGATGAGAGTTCCGGTTTGACCTTGTCGGACCAGGACATTTCCTGCTTTAGTTTAGTTTAGTAAGGATATTTGTAACGCGCAATTAAGCAAAAAATCTGTCACATTGCGCCCCGGTCGCCACGAAACCAATACGTCTTTAGTTCACGCCTGAAGCTGTTGTACAAGATCTCTTCATCGCGTAAGTGTGCTGGCAGGCTGTTCCAAACACGTGGACCGGCGACAGAAAAGCTCCTGTCGCCGAATGTGTTGCGTGTTCGTTGAACAGCACAAGATCTGTCGGTAGATGAGCGGAGCCGACGTCGGAGGCCTTCCGCAACCAAATGTATGTCGTCAGCCAGGTAAGAAGGTGCCCGACCGGACAAGGACGAGAAGACGAAACACGCCAGCTTAAAGTCAACTCGTCTCTGGACTGGAAGCCAGTGCAACTGGCACAGCACTGGCGAGATGTGATCTCGACGTTTGGCTCCGGTGAGAAGCCGAGCAGCGGCATTCTGGATGGACTGAACCTTCCGGATGAGGCTGTGAGACACGCCATGTAGCAGTGAATTAGCCCTACCTACCTTCTGGTAGGTAGGGCTGCTGCGAGTACTCAAGTACTCGTGGGTACTTTACTACAAAAATACTAGACAGTAGCGGAGCCGAGGTGCATAGATTCGACACTAGACAGTATAATGATCTACCAATGATGTGGTGTCATGGTAGTTACTGTGATTTGATTAGTTGTCTCTGTCCAATTATGACAATACATGTGTACAGAGTATCATGCTGACAGTAACATGTATATTTTACTGACAGTGCAAAATAGCACTTCCAGTCGACCGGTGTGCATGTCTTACTAATTATTCTGGATAATTCCAGGTCAAAATTACCAGCATCAGTTGGAGTTAATATTCAGCGTGATTGGTTCACCGTCTGACGACTATGTCAACATGACGTCAGATGTCATCGGCAAATTCCTCCGCAGTGAGTATTGAGCGCTTACAGTCGTAATAGAATGTCATAGCTTAGGACAGTTCAGTTTGTGCTGCAGAATGGAACGACTGTTGAAGGTTGCCTGCATCATGTGCCCTTGAACAAAGTTCTGGGACATGATGACAGGCTGCAGCAGATCACTAACGTGAATAAGTGACAGATGGCGATGACCTCGCAGAGTCATTTTATTTGTTAAACTCTGTGCAGGGAGCACACAATATGTTTGCTGTAGATAAATTTCTTGTTATGTGTTGTTATATGGTCCGTTGTAGTTAAGCTCCGCCCACATAGTAGAAAGGGGCTATAACTGATGATAATGTTCAATCATCTGTAGCCAACATTGACGGTTAACTTGTGTCTGGCAGAGGGCACTGCTGTCAGTCGTGATGCTAAAGTCTGTGGCTAGGGATGCGGCTTGTCGTCTCGACCCGCAGGGTGATATACTTATTTGGGCTTTTTTGAATCTGAGCCCTGTTAGAACTGTTCTTATCTGTCTACAGTCACAACTAAGAAAACAAGAGAACGATTTACTGCAAGTTACAAGATGTTTTCGATGGCTTTGAGGAAGAAATACTATTACACATTATATATATTATACATGTATATATATGTGTGTGGAAAGTCAGAGTTAATTATTTGTTTTTTTCTGTAGACTTTGCAAAAAAGGAACCTTGTGATCTGCGCCAGATGTACCCATCAGCTGCCGCAAAGGCGATTCGTCTGATTGGTCAAATGCTGAAGATGGAACCTGGATCCCGAATATCGGCCGAAGATGCTCTGAATGACCCTTACCTCAGCCGGTACCATGACCCAGACGATGAACCATTATGTGTTCCAGCTTTTGACTTTGGCTTTGAGAAACAAGTACGGCAACGACTCTGTGTCTTTCTGTCAACAGCCCTACGATGACTCTGTGTGGTGTTGTGTTTGACTGTGAACAAGACATCTTAAAATTGCTTGACAGATTTCTGTGAAATTTGTTATTGAGTACGATATGATACAGAGAGTTCAACGTGGAATGAAACACTGGCGGTGTGGTCCAGTTTCTAGAACTGATTTGACCTAAAGAGCAAAAATTTTTACCACTACAAAATCTCCCGACATGTTGACAAGGATCATGTCTGGAGTAGTCATGTTAAAAAAACATGCTTTATTTGCACTGTGCTTTTTGTTGTTGTTTTAAAACATTATTTTTTTGTTTTTTTTTTGGTGGCCATTACTGTCGACATTTAACGTGTGTTCTAACTGTTTTTAGTTTAAATCACTCACACACTAAAATGATCAGATAAAATGAGTAGTTAATGTGCCAATGACAGTAGACCTATCAACAATAGGCTTAATGTGTTTATTACGATTAAAATTAGCAACAGCTGGATAAAAATAGACAACAACAGTGCTGAAAAATTCCATTAAAAAACTTGTTTTATTTTTGTTGTTTTAAAACAAAAGAAACGTTCTTTAAAAAAAGAACATTTTTTAAAAAACCAGCTCACATCACTCACAGCTCTCATTGAAGCAGAATTCACCTACATGCAACCCAAATACAATGCATGCGTGACTCATGGACTGGGAACATGGTTCCTACAGCCAGGGGAAATCAGGGAAAACGGAGAGGCTCAGGGAATCTTAAAAGTACCACATTGCAAAAATCAAAATCTATTCAAAATAATAGAAACTACCTACACTTTACTACTTATTAAAGTAATCTTTCATATTAGGTATTCAGTGCATGCCATCCATATGCCATTACGGACTGAAGCTGTTTGGTATCAACCATTATGCACTGCAGTATATTTTACAGTGTGTCATACTTGTAGTTGTCGACTTCTGCACCTACTAGTGGTTTATTTGGTGTCGCGTATAAAGAAATCAGTCAGGGATAATCATTCACTTTGTCTGGAAAAGTCACGGAGAAGTCAGGGAAAATGAATTCTGCAAAGTAGTGGGAACCATGGTGAAATTTCCAAAAATTCTAGTAAGAACATGGGTCCAAGCCACCAGTCTTTCCTCTAGAGACGTTTTTGGTAATGGTAAACGGCCGGATTCTGTGGGCTGTGAGTCAGCTGCAACCGATGAAGTCATTTATTTCTAGTGATTGTCGAGATTCAGTGAGTCGTCAGCTGCCAGTGAATGGGTGTGCTTGTGTCATTGTTGTAGCAAATGAACGCCGATATGTTACGTGATGCTATCACCGCGGAGATGTTTGACTACCGACATTCAAAGCTGCCACCATCTCACAGTTCATACATACTGAGTCCCGCCTCCGTCGTCAACTGTGCCGGTACTGACCTGGGCCAGACACGGTCCCAGCCAGTGATGTCATCCACTGTCAGCCAATCACAAACAACTGACACCGGTGTCGTTGGTGACGTCAGCCTGGCCAACAGTACAGCAACGCTGCCGCTGCCTGCAATTTCAACAATAGAAGTCAAGGTCGATGGCCATTCGGTGGAGATGCCGAGTGCCAGTGAGCAGAGCAAGTCTGATGATGTCACGATGCTAAGTGCATCGAGCGGTGCCAGCGCCGACAGACAGTTGAACGAAGAAGAACTCTGTCACCAGGACCCAACTGGCAACAGCAGTGACCAGACCGACACCACTGTTGTTGAAGATAATTGGACCAACTCCGCTGTAACTGAAGATAATCTCGCTGACTGTACTGTACCGGTAATTAAAGTTACCGAGTCCGTCTCTAATTCGCTGGTCGTGAACACCGACCCAGCACTAGCTGCTGATGCTAAAGCTCGCATCAAAGCAGCACTGCTGAACTCTGGTCGTCGTCGACAGAGACTTGGTGAGTCGTGTGTGTCGGCGACTCATTACATCATTACAAATCTGTTTATGTATGTATGCCTCTGTGTGGACCATTGTTAACGTTGATTGTTTGATTGTTTTCCTGTGAGTAGTCAACCGACTTACAAGTCCAGTGTAAACGTGTTAATACATAAATTACTAGGGCTGCAGATTTTAGCGATTAATTCGACGATTAATCGCTAAAAATTTTTAATAATTAAAATTTTTCATAACGATTAATCGCCCTCTGGATGTGGTTGAGCCTCCGAAAATTAGAGATAACAGATTTCATGGAGGAAGATGTGAAGTTCACATTGTGAACCCGTGAAACTGATATATTATGACTTTAAGAGTAAAGGTGTAAAAGGAAAATACATAGAGGTTGTTAGCTTATATCCTACAGTAATGTATTACGACAGATATCTAGTAGGCCATCCTTCTAAAAACCATGTGTGTTGATAATTGACACGGAAAAAGAAACAACACAGTTACACAAAGCATTAGACATGTTTTATTATTTCCCGTGGCACAAGGCCCACAACACGCTACAAAAATTAACTAAAATTAACTATTACTTAATCGTTAATTATTACAAAGTTAACTATTCAATTTTTCTTTAATCGTTATCAGCCCTATAAATTATTAATTTACTGTATTGTAAAAAATATGAACTGTTTGTCCTTCTAGTGACTGACACGTTAACTACCAGTTTCTTTTTTGGCTAGTGTGCTGCAAACTTTAAGTGACCCTTATTGTCAGTCGACGTGTTTGTATGTCCGCAAATTTGATGATAAATATCTCGGAAACTACACGTAAGCGATTTAGTGGTTCGTATCCAATAGGGAGCCTATAGGAAAGTGCCTATGGCGCGTTGATTGGTGATGTCATTGATGACGTTACGTGAATATGACGTCATACTCGTGACGTCACAATATTCAAAGTTGACACATTTGGAAACTAGGATCCAGATCAACTATCCAATCCATGTGGACCCTTAAAGCACACATTAAAGGAAAACAGTATGAAAAGTTGAGCACATTCGGATTACAACTGCCACATTTCGCACGACCCACACTCGGACTCAAATTCGGTAATTTTTCATGACGAAAGCTCACCATTCGGAAATTTAAGCTTCAATCAACTGTTCATGCGGACCTTTCAGGTAAACTCTATCATAGAACTTTGTGTTTAAAATCAGCTCATTCGGCTTAGAACTCTGAGAGACGAAGCATTTGGGGTAACCCTACCCCAAGTGAAAATTGTGAATAATCGGTACTGTTGCAGTTCTATGGTGATGAATGGGTCGCTTAAAGCTTAGCAGCACGCAATCCAATTTGCCCACTGGCCTGTATTGTTACAGATTATTAAATTGTTAAATTATAAGATGTGACGCTGTGTTTCAGAGCTGGGTGAGCTGGGTTCGAGGGAGAGCAGCAGATTGAGTCGTGGCGTGACGGCGTTGCAGCGACAGAGAGAGCGGGAAGAGAAGAGAAGACTCAAACGTGAAAGAGCTCGTCAGAGATGCAAGAAGAAGAACAACAGTAATGGTCTGTTGTGCCGCAGTCACCCAGTTCATTCATCTGTCCCTCTGGACAGCACAGTTCTCTACTATGCACTGGCAATGATCTCACTTTGTTCAGTTTAAGTTGCAGAGCCCAGTGGGCAACTTGTATGTCATCATCTCTCAAGTGGTCACTGTAACCCGTACTAGACGCCACAGTGAGCCACCAGTAGGTTCGTGTTGATTAGGTGAATATGTGTTGCCCCGCCTCCCAACAAGGTCTGTGGCTTCTTATTACCAAGGCATCCGTCCTCAAGGCAAGATGGGGGGACTAGTGGACAGACCTCCCATTTGATGATTGTTGAGCCATATATTTATTTTGCCTGTCTTAGCGGCATTGTTCTTTGAGCGTACTATTCTGAATTTGGCTAAACTCTTCTATCGTATTGTAGTGTATCGTGTTGTATGGGTGATGAGTCTGAGGGTCTGTTGTTTGTATGTAGTGAGTCATTTACATATGAATCCTGCTAAGACTGAGTTGCTATGGGCCGGCTCTAAACACAACATCGCTATGTTGGTTAGCCAAGCTCCAGCTCGGCTCAGATACTGTGACCGCTAGTGATCATGTACATGCTTGGAGTAACATTCTCATCTGACCTGAGTCTCGAGAAGCATGTCTGCAAGACGTGTGCAGCCAGCATCCATTGGCTTCATCAACTTCATCGTATCCGGAAGTCACTCGACGATAGATCTGCGACAACCCTCGTGCATGCTTTTGTTACGTGTGGCGTCGACTATTGTAACGCAGTCTATGGAGGGACGCCGAAGACGGTTCCTGGCAAGCTGCAACAAGTGCTCAATGCTGCTGCCCGTGTGATCAGTGACACACGGAAGTTTGATCATGGCCTGACGTCACTCCTCCACGATGAGCTTCATTGGCTGGATGTGCCAGAGAGGGTTACTTACATGTACAAGATGGGTGTCATGATGTACCGCTGTCTCCATGATCAGGCATCTCGAATCGATACCTTGCTAACCATTTCACCACGTCCTCCGACGTCACTTCTCGGCTTTGTCTGCGTTCTGCAAACCGTCACCAGCTCATTGTACCTCGCTGTTGTTTCAACACATATGGCCATTTTCGATCGCCGGTCCGACGGTCTGGAACTTGCTACCTGACGAGCTCAAGAGATCCGGCATCTGGTTCTGACAGTTTTAAGCAGTTTCTTAAGACAATCCTGTTTAGTCTTTACTAATGTGACCAGCGCATTAGAGATTTTTTAAAATGTTATGCGCTGTTATAATCCACGTTTTACTTACTTACCTATTGAAAGTCTGTTGTTTGTAGGTGGTGAGCCTGAGGGTGTGTTGTTTGTGTGTGGTAAGTCTGAGGGTCTGTTGTTTGTAGGTGGTGAGTCTGAGGGTTTGTTGTTTGTAGGTGATGAGTCTGATGGTCTGTTGTTTGACCGTGGTGAGTCTGAGGGTGTGTT
>Ga0056114_1001533_pt1 | contig 10703 bp, 8 predicted proteins | sample WorMetHERISLAND1_FD_77005 | JGI IMG/M metagenome (GOLD analysis project Ga0056114, IMG submission 77005) | Marine gutless worms symbiont microbial communities from Max Planck institute for Marine Microbiology, Germany - Olavius loisae HERON... ... | reverse complement strand
TCCCCAAAATCGGGGGTTTCCCATTGACTTTGAATGTCGCTCTTACAACAGTGTTACGCACTAACGTGCTACACTGTGATTCTGAGGGGTTCCCCAGAGAGGGGGCGTTAAATGAGGGTGGGGTAGGCAAAATTTACGATTTTCGACCTTTGGGCCGCCATATCTCCGAAACGGTGCAAGATAGGACTAAAGTTGTTATTGATCACTAATAGGAATGTTACACGCGCTTACTATTGGTACCAAAATCAATGACCTTGAGTGACCCCTGACCCGGTTTCAAGGTCACGGTAGGCAAAATTGGCGATTTTCGGCCTCTAAGCCGCCAATATCTCACAAACGGTTGAAGTTAGGATCATGCAATTTTCAACATACAGTAGCCACATCCATCTAGTTTTTGCGGGGTATAGATTGCGTTGATATCGAAAGGCGTTCCTCAGCTACGGGGCGTCAAACGACTGTGAGATGGCAAAAACACACGGCCGTCGCGCGCTTACCTGGCGTTAGCTAGGCTTTTTTATCTTGTATAGTCATTTTGTATTGTAGCTGTGTTTAGTTTTATTAGGTGAGAAGTCTGCGGGGGTGTTTTTGCTGCTGTTAAGTGATTGGCTGGGAAGTTCAATTAGCAGAGTGAGAGTGATCGCTATACCGAGCCAGCTGTCGACGGGACAGGTGCCGGCTCGCTGTACACTTCCGGCGATGATTTCTGGCCTCGTTTATTTCCGGTGTTGCGACGACCGGATTGGACCGACCGATGATGGGCGGCCGTGATGAATGGGGCGATGACGTGTGGTGTCGACGTCATCGTTAGTCGGCCAGATGAATTGCCACAGCTTAACGACCCCGTTGACCACCTGCTTAATTGCCTGCTTTTAATTTGTGGTTTCGGGTCAGCCGCCTAATTTCCAAACTAATCCGCTCTAAGCCGAGGCTGCGACCTCTGCTTCAAAGTCTAGAGTCTGTTAGATAAGCCGTTGAACTGAATGCCACATTGCTTATTGATTGTGTCACGTGTGCATTGCGATAACGGCATTGCTTGCATATGACCCACTGCGTTAATCCCAGTATCAGTCCTGCAGTGTATTTCTACAGATTCAGATACCGTCTGTTATGGACATACATTTGAAATTCTATGGATGTGCAGCATGTGCTTGCTTTCCGCGATTGGTGTCAATACCATGTGACGTCGAGATTCCAGATTTGGTTATGATAACCCGCCTTGGGAGGTAAGATCTATGAGCACAGGTTGGAGCTGACTCAGGCAGAGCCACCACGTCTTCTATTTTCCGCTGCGATAGCTGGAACTCCTGGTTCTTTTCAGAGCTGTTTGCCAGATGAAATCACAAGGCGGCTTTATGTCATTGGCTTCTAAATTCATTTCAGTCATTATTATGCGACTAACGTTTCTTAAGGCATGCTTCACTAATGGTATAATTCTAGGCTAGAAGGTCACAGGTCAAATTGATGGCTTCATTTTTTGCCTTTAACCAAAGTGATAAAACTGGATTTTTAGCATGTACTGTATGTTAAAAACCAATGAAGCAAAAACTGATTTTTATATTTAAGTCAACGTCCAACAAGCATCTCAGGCTCAGCAGTCCAGGTTTAAACCAAACTTATGCAGTCAGTTAGATAGGCTGTTTTGCAGTTAAAAAAAGTCTTGGGCTTAGGTATGTAGATTACAGTAAGTAAGTAAGTAGTTTCTTTATTCAAGACTGACAAACGCAGCCCATGACAACGGCTGGCATAGTTCTAAACAAGAGAGACTAGCTCATCTCATCATACATCATTTATGTAAAATACAGTTGGCAAACGCAACTGCAACATATGTCACAAGAATAAAAAAAATATGCAGAAACGCAGAAGTACGAAATAATGGCTGCAGCTTAAAGGGAGATACGAGAAACAAGCACATGAAAGCCACGCCTGCTGATGACGTGGCGTAATGCTGTCCGATGCTGTGCTGTGCGTGTTGTAGTCTGGCGGCCGAGCACGGTGTCGCAACAGTTGCCGGTTCCTTCAGCGAGTAAACACGATCAGGCCGGGCACGTGTCCACCGGAGACGAAAGCGACCGGGTCGGCTGCCCGGTGCGTCAAGAACTGCGACACTGACGCGGACTGTGATGACGCCACCGAGCCAGCGCACCTGCTCAAGTGCTGCTCCAACGGCTGTGGCTGGACCTGCCAGCGACCGACGCATGTCTTCGACGGTCAGGGAACGCGTTTGACCTTTTCGCTGCACTTTTAATGAGCGCGACTTCCCGTGATAACACAGACGGCGGTAATTGGTGAAATTTTAGGAAATGAAGTGCTGTGTAATAGGTCAGTAAGGTTAATTAGGTGTAACCAGTCTGACTGTACCTTGAGTGAGAGGAAGTTTGATTTTTGGCTCGCACGCTGCAAGCTTTAAGCGACCCTTATTGTCAGTCGACGTGTCTGTCTGTCTGTCTGTCTGTTTGTCGGCAACTTTGATGCTAAATATCTCGGAAACTAAGCGATTTAGGAGTTCGTGTCCAATAGAGACCGAATAGGAAAGTGCATACAGCGCGTCGATTGGTGACGTCGTCGATGACGTCACGTGACTATGACGTCATACTCGTGACGTCACAACGTTCAAAGTCGTCACATTCGGAAACTAGGACCCGGATCAACTATCCGGGTGGACTCTTTAAGCACACACTATCGTAGAACATTGTGTTAAAAGTCCGCTAATTCAGCATAGAACTCTGTGAGAAGAAGCATTTGGCGCGACAGCACTCACACCGAAATTCGGCAATTTTCACGACGTCAGCAACTCAGCATGCCACCCCTGCTTTGAAGCGTGCACTGCACAATAGACTAGTCTGCATTGGCAGCGTGAAATTAGCAGGGTTGGACCAGGCATCGTTCGACCCAATCACACATGTCAACCATCACGTTGACTGACATTAAGCGTCGCTTAGGGCGGATTGCAAGAACGCCGCTCAAATCTCCACTCAGTTGAGTGCCACTCAATAGCCTACTTGAGTCTCCACTCAACCAGTTTTCATTGCAAGAAAATTATGTGCTGTCAAGTTGAGTCTACTTACATGAGTGGCTGATTTGAGTGACCGACCCAGAAACAACGCTAGTGATTGGTCAGCGACGATGTAAGTTCGTCCACGTCAACCGGCTGCTACCACGGAGAAATGGCTGGTTTATACGTCCGTCGCTGCTAGTGCTCCCATTCAAAAATTTGCCCCGGTCCACCTAAAGTAATTTTATTGACGTCAGTGACGTCAAAAAGTTAACATTGATTAAAATACTAATGACAGTTGTTTATGCGCCCATGAAACTGCACTGTAATTAGTAGGGGACGAGTGAAAATTCACGGGCGCTTTACTGCGTATGATAACTAATTGTGATTGTAACGTTGCCAAACTAAACTCAAAATCACAACAAAAGCTACCAGTTAAATCCATATTAAGAACACAGTAGCGCCCATAACTACTGTGGCTAGAGCCATTGGCTTGGACTGTCTGAACGCTTCGTAAATTTACATGTACGATCATCATGCTCCTTGTATGGGTTAGTACTCGGTTTAGTAGACGATTTTGAGGTGCACCGGCATTGTTTAAAATGTTTTTATTACATTTAATGTGATAATAACAATTTATCCGTCATTTAATTACGTTGAGTGGAGACTTGAGTGGCGAATTTCTCCACTCAAAATTTGAGTGAACTCATGTTGACTTGAGAGTGGATTTTGCGTTCTTGCAACGATTTTTACGCTGAGTGTACTCAAACTGGCCAGTTAAGTAGACTCAACTGTTGAGTGGCGTTCTTGCAATCAGCCCTTAGAGCTAAGCAGCCACGTAAACCAATTCATCTACCGGCTTGGTTCATGAGTGACTTACCGTTGCTTTCCTTAACCAGAGCTAAAATGATGTGTGCGTTGTCTTAATTATACGCTGATATGCAGTGGCAGTTAAGTTAGACATATATTAGGGGGTGCCGCGGCGGCTGTCCCACCGCCGTTCAGGCCTAGTGACCCTGCCCTCTGTGGGATCTGTCCCCTAGTCAGCCCATATTAGTGTAGACTAGTGGACTTTTGTGCTTTATGTATGTATATCCTTTTTGTCTCTATTATTGTCTGTGCATATGTGTTTTGTGTTGGTTCCGTTGTTTTATTTTTCCTTTGTAGCTTTTCCTTCAGTACTTTGATACTGTTGGTTGGGTCTTTTGACCTGTAAAAACCGTCTCCCATATAACCTATACTGTGTTGGAGGGGACGTAAAACACTGCACAATCCAATCCAATCCTAGACATATATTATGTTCTTATCTTTGGTCAGTTCACTGGCTGCAAAGTGTGTTCATTGTTTGTACATATTAAGCACGAAAGCGTCTGTTAAAATATGCTAAACGTTTTTTTGTTCAAAATTTGTAGTATAAATCCAAGTCTAGACAATTAACATTGGCATTTATGCGACAAAGATTTTTTAATGCTGTTTGCACAGTGAACGTGGACATGGGGTTTACCGTGCAGGAATGCCGAATGCCGCCAATATGCCGATGTTGCTTGAGCGACCACAGAAGGATGGCGTGGAGCTGACGTGGGGCTCTCAGCGGTCAAACGGCTCTGGACCGATACTGTACTTAGTGAGTGCCCGGTCAAATGTGGGACGTCACTTCAGAGACAATGATGTCACTTCGTGGCAGGTCATCACGAAGGTGAGTTTTGTTGGAACGTTCTGTCAAGGATGATTGATTAGTAGATGATTTGGACTACATGTACACCACTGCCTGAGTTGATATCACTGATGAAGGTTCTTCCGCATGAGATTATATATTCTACAAGTCGAACAAAGTGTTTGATGCAACAGACTGACAGACGTACACAGTCACCGAAGTTACTCACGTTAGTTTGCGAGGAATAAACATTTTGTTTTACAGTGAACCTTCTGTAATTAAGCAATCACTTTTGTGTGAACATTATGCCAGCATGTCACTGTTACCAAGTAAGGTGAGTAGTATGTACCGGTGTGATATTGTTGGTGGACTTTTGAGAGTTACAATGTCTGTTTATTTCGTCAAACGTTTCACACGATGTTAGAACAGTACATTGTAAATTGTCATATTGATGTGATCCAGCCATACAGCTATAGATATTATGACATATCTAGCTTTGCCGTCTGTTTGCCTGTAGACCACAATTCCATATACAATCACTGATGACATAAATGCTGGTCACTGGTACCAGTTTCGAGTTGCCGCAGTCAACATTTATGGCAGCCGTGGCTGGTCAACGCCATCTCAGCCGTTCAGGTTATCAAAAGGTCTGGTTCTTCTCTCAATGTTCTCATGTAATTTTAAAGTTAATAAATACAGTGGATAATTTTAAAGCATGTTGCATAAATTACAGTTATGTGAATTTTGTGTAATTTAAGGAAAATGTGGAGTTTTGTATGTATGCCGTTGTTTGTACGTCATTGCTGTGTCACTGTTCATAAAATGTTCTCAGTATCAGCAGATTCTCAATTTGGCCAATAGGGTTATTTGTGCATCTCAATTTAACTGGAAATCTCTGTGATCAGTAGTTGTTAGATCTGCCATATATGTGAGATGTTTTGTATGTAGTTTGGTAGGCAGTCAAAATTGGCCTTCTTCCATTGGCAAGGCTCATCGCTTATACAACAGCTTGTTGCACCACACAAGCTGTGATCACATTGTTGGCCAAATTCTTTGGGTTGTAAATCATTTCAGAGCAACTCAGTAATGGTGTATAGTAGCGCTAATGCTGATGGTGTCATAGTAATGCTTATTTAGTTTTCAATGCCAAGGTTACTGTTTTAACCCGTTTCCAAAGTGTAAGCCTACAAATGACTTTGCCTAGTAAACAGTGCTCCATTCTAAGACTCTGGCAGCAATGTTTACAGTAGGGTGAGAGTTATGCCACTGCTGTGTGTATAGATCCATTGCGGCCGGGTCCTCCGACCAACATAACGGAGGGTGATACAGTGATAGAGGACGGCAGAGTCGCAGTAACAGTTCATTGGTCGCCGCCGATACACTCCGATCTACCAGTCAGCCGATACAAGGTGAACAGCACATGTTGGAACCGATTCTGTATTGGAAAGTTTTAATTTATATTTTAAAGTATTTGAAAGTATATATTGCAGTGTTACAATAATTAATCAAGTTGTGTTGCATCGTTTAAATGTAAAACTTGGCATGTGGCTATTATTTCTTGCTTATACTATTTGATTTTGTTGTTTTTCCATCAACAACTTTTATCTGTTTTTAGGTTATTTTTTGTATGCTGTTAGTAGTAGCATCAATCAGTTATTGTTTTTGCAGTTTATGACATTGTCAAAATATATGTAGTACTATTAGGAATTGTGGTTAATATTTGTTCGTTCAGAAAGTAATTGTTAAAGTTTATGTTAATGTTATTTGTCAGATTTATTGGAGCAAGCGGTTGAGAGCTGTGTCCGTAACCCTACAGTCACTACAGGAAATGCGTCGAACTGTCTCTGGACTTCGGACGTCATACCAGTTGACAAATCTCGATCCAGACACGACATATTTTGTTCAGGTTTGTCTCAGTATTGTATCTTTAATCGTTTCATTCTTCCGCGTGAGCAGTTGAACAGACTTGTGCAAGCATTATGGGACAAACACAACCAAACAACGTTGGAGCCTGTCTGTCAAATCTGGCCTACATGATTAGTGGCATTGTACAGGGTATTGGCATTGGTCCACACATATTTCTGCTGTTAATTAACAAATTGATAACTATTCTTGTTCACTACTGTGGAGTGATGTTAGGTAACGTGATAGAGAACACAAAATGGCCCTGGAAGGTGAGCAGTCGACCGATTAACGCTGACTGTACCTTCAAGGACCAGCCTATCAACATTGTGTTTTTACACTTTACATTGTAATCAGCAGTTCAATGCAGAAGGTCTGTGTGTATGTATGTCGAGTGGCAAGTTACTGGCATGTCAACAGGTCCAGGCAGTAGCACATTATGACGACGTGAGACTGAAGAGTGAGAAAGCCAGTATCTACATAGTCACATATTCACTTCTGCGAGCTGCGGACCACGGTGAGTTGCTGGGAACTTGTAGTCGAACACGTTGCTGTTCTTGTGTCTTCTTTGCAAAGGGGTTAGTTTATGTATTCTCAAAATACTGGCAGGTGTTCAAACTGCTTTGAATTTTTTGTTCCGTTTCTTCTGTTATCTGTCGTCACATATTGTAGTAGGCATGGAGTTATGGCACATATTTGTCTGGTTTTGCAGGCGAATTTTAGTTTATCCAAACGTGATAAGTTAATTGTTGTATTTGTATAGTTGATCAGCCATATGCTAAGTCACTCTGTCTGTTTACCACTTTTGATGTATATAAGCATTAATTAGTATCACACGCAGTATTTGCCTTTATGTTTAAATTGTTATCAATAGAAATAAATAATTTAATAATAATAATGTTTTCAGCAGTTTCAAACTGAATGCTCTGTGACTGCTTACAGCCATGACTGTAGCTACGATGTCCGTCGTAACTGATGGTGTATATCCACCTCCGGTATCTCCAGTCGATGTCACTGTAGAGAGGATATATTTCCGCAATGGACTGCTTCGTGCTAATATATCATGGAGATTCGATGAAGGTATGTGCCAGTAGTTTAGTTACAAGTTTACTGACTGATGGGAGCCTGCGGTGTATTAAACATTTCATTAGTTAGTAATACACGTTGGACAGGAACGTGAATGTATGCTTAATGCAGACTCTGTTACATCAGTTTATTTGTTGTTCAGAGATACCGTATCAGAGGTGTGAAGTACTGGCTGTGGCTGATGTATCCTGTGCCATGTTAAGAGCTGGCAGCACGGCAACAGTGCAACTGTGGGGTGCAGAGCTTGATAATGGCCACAGAACAAGTTTATAACAGTGAAAATGATGTAGTTTGTAAACAGATGATGCAGGGGAAGGGCAGCTGGAAATATCACGGAACACATGAGAATTCTCGAGGATTAAATTACTGACGCCTTGGAGCTGTGCCCCATGAATGAACCACGACAGACTTGTCTGGATACCTGTTGTCGTGTCAAGTTAGGTTGCTTCTAATCAAACTGTCCTGTTACTGAGCACAAAACCAAAAATGTTGAGAAAGTTTATGAAAAGATTTTCATTTGTATAGTTCAGCAAGATGGAAAGAGGCACGCGGTGTTGTAGTGCTACAAGTTGTAATTAGTGTGAACTTATGTTCTGATAAGTCTAATGTCTTCCTTTATCAAGTAAACAAAGTTTGCCATAATATGTGGTAATATGCAGTAGGCTGGAGTTACATGAGCAGCAGAGATAATAAGTATTAATGCTACAGTGTGCACCCGACAAAAAATAGATTGTTAGCTGCACTGCATTGTAGAAGGCATTACAATTTGTCAGCACGTTGTGATTTCAGAATGAGACACAACAGTCTGGTGCTGTGAACTGTCGTCATTGTTGGTGGTTGTATTGTGTGCTGTAGTTACAAGTAAACACGAGGAATGCAACAAAGTGTTGCTGTATTGGTCGCCGGAGATGTGTGCTACGGAGTCTGGCATTGACGAGCCGCTTGCTCCAATGATGTCTGCCAGTACCCACGTGAGTACAGTCTTCTCACAGACAGATTTACATGGATCGACCGAACAACTTTGCATTTTAGTATCACTTATGGCACACTCGGCATAGTTAATACTTCTTTGAGGAGTGAAGTTCAAACAGTTTTCATTTGGAAGCACACTAGTTGTCACCATGTCCTCTCTTGACCGTTCACCTCAAAACTGGGCCGAGAGTCCCACGTGACATGGGGAAGAAGTGTTTTGGGCTATGTAGAGTTGTCATATAGCCTGTGCCCACTTGATATTATGATCTAGGGCAGGTATGGGACACATGGATAGGTGGATGGCGCTAAATCTGTAATAGGGCCTGTATTATGTGAAGAGTGGCACTTAATTTTTTTCAATTTTAGTTTCATTGTAGCTTTTGTATGTACATCACTGTGTCTGATTTCAGGATCAACATTTTGTGGTGTATGACCTGCGGTTTGGCTGTCGGTACCTGGTGCGCATGCAGCCGGTGTCGTCTCGGAGAGTAACTGGTGACATAGCGTATGTGTCGCTGTCAACACCGTACTGCTGGCAGGCTGACGTCGTCGGAGACTTCAGACCAGATTGTCCTTCTAATGGTACTTTATATTACAGCAGTTGCTGTTGATAGTTCTTAGCCTAGTGTGTCTTAAATGTCTGGTGATTGTCAGAGAGGCCAATTAAGAGATTGGACATAATGAATGTAGCAATATCAGCATATTAGAGTGCTGTGATGGTTTCAGAACTATATTTTCTAGTTGAAGTAAGTATTACTGTTTTCTTTTTAATCTGAAATAGCATTCATGCTGTAGCAGAGGAACCTAATGCCACGATTTTGCCAGTCTATATTCTCTGTGTTTGAACAGATGAAGCTATAGTCATTGTTGTCTACCATCGATGAATAGCATATTGTATGTGGGCTGTCAGGATTATACCATCGTCTGCTAATACTGCACAGTTATTTCACAATCATTTGTATGTCCAGTCTGCCAGCGGTGGTGCGGAAAACTCGAGCCACTTATCGATGACTGTAACAAATATAAGTTAATTCTTGTTTGAATACACCAATCAACGTTGACTTTTAGTCTTACAGTGAATTTAAAGGTAAATCAAGGTTATTTAGACAAAATGATGAAATACTGAAAATGGTTAGGGCAGCAGTGAATTAGAAATCGTACTGTGGGCTATGTTTATGACCAGCCTCAGTTGATGGCCTTAGAAGCTAATTCAGTATGCTATTTGAAGATATTCTGTTGATAATCTGTACTTGACAATTAGAATGATGAGATCATGTGAAATTTAAAAGTGAAAAATAACAAATTCACTCGTAAATAAGTGTTTGTGCTGTTACTATGATGATGTTTGGTTGTAGTGGCTCGGCTGCCGGACGAGCCTTCAGGTCTTGCACACTCACTGCTGGTCGGCAGCAGCGACATCACTGTGAGGTTGTCGTGGGAAGTGCCGCTTGTGCCTGTTGCCGATCCTCCAATCACAGGGTACAAAGTAATTTGGGGTCCAGTTCTTCCACCGATTAATCATCTGTTGATGGATCGCAGTTCAGCAGAAAGCCGAGAATTACCGAAGGTGATTCTGTCCTTTTATATTAAACATTTGTTTGATAGGTAAATTGATTGTTTTACGTGTTAATCCTGTGATTTTTGCCATTAGTTTTCACCGACCACTATACTTTTTTCTTTATTACATACAGTCTTTACATATTACATACAGCTTGTTGCCAAGTAAATTGTTAGGATTCGCTGTCACGTTATCAGGACTAGAAATTACCGTGTACATACTGACAGTATTAGTGGAAGTCCCGTAACTGTCAAAATGTTGAATTGTCAGCATGCAGTGTTGATGACAATGTGAATATTTAAAAGAAATATGGCTTATTATTTAATGGTAAGAATTGTGCCATTAATTCTGGCAGCTACTGTAAAACCCTCAGTGCCCTTTATGTCCCTTCATTATGTATACAAAAATGTGAAATTAACCCCTTTAGCGTCTACCCCGGAACAGTCTCGGGCAGCACGACGCGTTCACACAGCGTCTATCCCGTGACAGTTACGTTTCTGCAGTCAGCCATCAACATCCACTTGGTGATATCGTTACGT
>Ga0056114_1001532_pt1 | contig 10703 bp, 6 predicted proteins | sample WorMetHERISLAND1_FD_77005 | JGI IMG/M metagenome (GOLD analysis project Ga0056114, IMG submission 77005) | Marine gutless worms symbiont microbial communities from Max Planck institute for Marine Microbiology, Germany - Olavius loisae HERON... ... | reverse complement strand
GCTAGTAGCTATCTCATGTAATGTATGCGTAAAAGTAACAGCACTCGGTACGTTCGCTCTCGCCTTGCAGATGATGCGTTGGATGAACTGTGCTTTCTACGTTCACATGCTCTGCTGGAAAGGAGCTGGAGATGATAGTACGCTTTGGAGTATGGATAACTAGTCAAAAACGTGTTTACTGTTTACATGTATCTAATGTGATATAACACTCCATTAAAATGCAGCGCTCTAAGTGCAAAAACGCAAACCCGAAAAAGGTCGAAACCCGCGGGTTTAGGTTTAGCAGATGCCCAAACCAGGGTTTCGGGTTTGGCAAAATGTCCGGGTTACCCGGGTTGTTTCAATCCCTAATCGTAATAAGGGGATGTTGTTCGGTTAGGCGCCGCACTTCACAGTATCCATACGGCAACAGTGGACGTCAAAGGTTTAACGCTGACGTGATTCTTCACTTTATAGCCCAGTCACGATGAGATAGATGAACCAACGATCAAACAAATGGCCTGTATAGATCACGTTGATCTTGATTTGACGTACATTGACTTAGCTTTGGCAAAGACGGGCTCGAGAAACGATATCCTTATTTCTTACCCACTAACTCCGACTTCTGTCCATCTAACTTCGGAATCGGAAGACGCGACGTGTGTAACCTAGCCTGCGGAATATAATACAGAGTAACAACTGGCTAGACGTGTGTAGTGTGACTAGGCAACCAAAAAGAACGACCAACATAATGTTACATAGTTAATATTTACACAACTGTACAAGCAGAAACCTAACTGTGTACCTATCAACACAAACAGCCCTCATCTGATTTCATCCACATACAAACAGTACTGCATTACAGGTAATTCAAACATGTCTTAACGGACTAGTAATAATGCCGAAACAGTTCCATAGAACATCGGCAATATTAGGAGTGCATAACTACCAACAAATTTGGGATATAATTTCCCGAAAGCATAGAGAAGCCAAATTACTTGTTGCAAACAAAAATGACAGCAGTAAACAAACTAAAATGACATAGCCACAGCAACCGCACAGCACAGGTGATATATCCAACTTATCTAGCTACCACACGCACGCTACAGTTAAACTGTACAACTGTAGGACACTAGTAGATCATCAGCTGATAGGCAGGGGTGTCCACCCCACTCCCCCACTGATCTAATGATGCAAAATAGTTGCCTCTCTCTCTTCACCTTGTTTTACACACGGTCACACTGCTAACTGTAGGGGAGAATAGAAAGCTCCACAGAGGAGGCATAAGCCGAATCTTAACCGGCATTTTTTTAGAACACGTCTCCACATAAAAAGCTAGGGCTGGGTTGCCGCCAAATTCCAATGCCTGCAGGACCGTTAAACAACAAAAAGTCTAAAGGAAAACTGTAAACTGTGCTAACTGCGAACTGCAAAAGCAACATTTTTGCTGCAATCAATCACAGTGTGATCCCAACTTTCACCCTCCCTTCCCCTCCCTTCCCCTCCACAACATCTGTGACAAAATGTATATCATTCCTTCCCTTTGCAGGATGGACACCCATGTCGGGGAAACTTTTGTACGCATACAAGGTTGACTTATCAACAGAATAAATGAACACGATGTAACTTTCATTTCTCGATAAATGATAACTGACTTCATCAGACATGTGAAGGAAAGAAAATTGTGACGCAGACTCAGAGGGTCTTGTGTGACCTGAAATCATAAATAGCATGATGGCAGACCAATTTGCATTATAAGTGCAACAGCAAGTGCATGAAACATTTCTGAACGTTTGGTCTCCTTATTAGGACTAAATACGGTTCTGTATTTAAATATGTACAAATGGGAAGTGGATTTTCTTCCTTTATATTCATACAACTTACTTCATTGTACAAGCAGTCATTAACTATCGGAAGCCTACAAACCAATTTTTCAAAAATAACTAATTTGTATCATTGCTGGTTTAACTGCAGGAAGCAGACAACAGTTTTACCTGGACTTTTCCATTTCCCACTTTTGCATTCCCAGACTTTTTCAGGTTTTCCAGGCGAGTGGTCACCTTGCGTCAATGCAATTTGCACATACGTAAAAAAGATGTGTGTAACGCAAAACCTCTGACGAGCTAGCAAGTCAAACTGAGTAATAATCAGCTCCTTCTATCACCAGTAGCAGAACAGAATTAAAATCTTCTTAACCAGGGTTGTAATTAAAATAAACAAACTATATTATTGGCTGAATTGTAGGGGAACACAGAGTATACTACATGACAATTTCTGTGTCCGAAAATGTGTCAGCAATGTTAAACCCAACCCAACTCAACTAGTCATCTGTTAGACTGTGTATTGTGTAAGGAGAAATACGTGCGTTAGGTGCTGCCACCTGTTGGACAGGTTTTACAACAGCATCTCTGCAGAATCAGACTAACGCAATGCCCAGAGAAGAAGAGATCTGTAAGTAAGTAACAAAACGGAATCATTTTTGACAAAGCTGGAAAAATCGTGGCCTAACTTGAGATGATCTCTGAAAATAAGCCACACATCGACAAGAACGGATTACTAGTAACACTATTAACCACAAAAATAAACATGCATTAGAATCAATCTTGGGTCACAGTCACCATCAATTCTTTTAAAATATTACGCCAATTTGTGGGCTTTAAACTGGACATATTGGTCATCTGGTCTGTCAAGGACGCAGTTGACTCTGCTGATGAAAGTCTGTTTAGAAAGTTCTGTCACTGTGTTCTAAGCAGTGTTATTTCACTCATGATGTTTAAAGTTATAGTTTCAGTTTTTTTATTTTTCAGTTACAGTTAATCATATTTTTTAAAGTTATTTTGCCATTTCAGTTACAGTTAACTTGAATAACACTGGTTCTAAGCACCATGTACTTGATTAACTGCAAGGTAGGGTGGTTACAGAAGGTGGCGATGGTAATTTTATCTGTCTTACATTTCTTGTTGTAACAATGCAAAAATGGTTAAAATTGGTGTACATTTACGGAAGTTATCGCAAAATTAAAACACGGATATCATTTTTTGGACCATTCTGTATGTTACTTCACTTTACCTCAAAAAACTAAGTACAGATGCACAATACACTTATGAGAACTGTCTATGGCTGTTAGCGACCACAGCTACAGGTGTAGTCAGGAAAGAATTCTCCACCAATTTGGACCAGACACTGGCATTCGCTAGTTTTCGTTTCTTCTTACTGATCATATGTTTTTGGTGGAACTGACCACACTCGGCTATTTAGTCTACGTTAAACTCTCTTACCATATAGCACTGTACAATCTGTCATGCAGTAGTATAATAAATGCTAGATATATATTCTATACTAGTACTAGAACAAAAGCTTAAAAGACGTTGTTGTTTAGAGACCATCCGAATCAGTGTATTGGACTGTTTGACACTGTATTAACTGTATTTCTACTGAGTGACTTTTATGCCGTCTGTTACTTCCTTTATTTTCATGTTGTACCTTGTGTACAATTTCAACAATAATAAAATAATAATAAGCACTTGCTGCTACAGCTGACCAAGGATTTCAGCACTGCAATGAACACGTAACAATGGGGGAACATTTGACACTATACACAAACTGTCGACTGTCCCACATAGCAGTCAAGACTACTGCAAAACTTTGCCGCCAACTGAACCATCTACAAGGAAAAAGAGCTTCAAAGGTTGACAAACAGAACCAGACGTGGACGCTCACAACGTATTTTCAGCGTTTTGCTGTAAAACTCCTAAATTTCACGTCATTTTCACAAGGCAAACAAAAACGCTAAACCAAAGGGCGTCAATGAATACCGGCTCTAAGCATATTGGGTCATGAGTTTGACCTTTCTTGGTCACCTTACGTCATCGGTCAGATGACCATTTGATTCCCCATAGGCCATTTCCTATTAGCAGTCCTTTGGGACCAAGCCCCTATCTCTAATGGTTTCCGAGATATTCAACGGTGAATGTGACAAAATGGTTGACATGACCATTTTGGTATCAATCAATTCCTCATATACGACTTCCTATAGGCTGCCAATACTAACTTATTATTTATCAGACAAATGTACAAATATTCTTACTGAAATGTGTACGTTTTTTACTGAGCTGTATTCTGACAGTCTGGAGGGCAGTATAGATGGTTTACGTCACCAAGGAAGACCCAAAAGACAATGGATGGACGACATAGAAGAGTGGAGTGGCTGTAGCTACATTCAGCTGAAGATGTCACAAGACAGGGAACAGTGGAGAAGAAAGACAATTGAGTGGTCATCTGCAGTCGCCAACCGTCATCAACGATGGTCGACTAGTGAGTGAGTGAGTTAGCGAATATTGTATTGTACTACTCGTTAACAGTATTCTACGCTGACAGAAAAACTGCAATAGGCGCATCACTAATCAGCCACTAGCAGTAAGTTCTGTTCACAAAACTGAACCCACTCAAGACTTACTTTCAAAGTCTCATCAAATATGCTATAGCCTGTCTGTGAGGTTTTAGGCCGGAAAAATAAAATGAGTTAAACAAATTTACATACGAAATTCGACGACAGCAGAACATAAAGTTGTACTGTATTTGTGGGACACCGCGTAGCGTATGCAGAAACAATGAAACCAATAGCAACTCGGCCCAGAACAACCGGCAATAGGCATACTGAACTGGCGATAAATTAGCACCATCTTTACTACAAAAAATGCCATGTGTTTTGTTTGGCACACGACAACTGATAACTCGAGCCATAAATGTAGCCATCTTTGACCATGGAAACAGTTACAAAGTGCTGACGATATTTGCCAGCACAAGTACTTCAATCTTAATGGGCAACTCAAAAACATTTCAGACAGAAACTAACCATGCCACAATTAATGCCATGAAAAGTATTTAAATGGAACAAGGAAATGGCTTCATACTTTTCTATGACTCAGTGATTTCAGAATCAATTTTTGAGAATGCAGCCAAGTCACCGGTGACCCAGAGGACACACACCTAGTGGCCTGTTAGTGGACTCTGGCGTGAACAAACACTATTCACTGTAACAGACGACGCTGCGCTACTGTCAATTACCGCCGACGACGACGCCGCGTCCGACGAATCGTTCGTCGGTGGCACCATGCCGCTGTCAAACGGAAAAGCTGTCCGTTCAACGACTGTCGACGAGAATGTTTGATGGGCAGAAAACCTAGCAGGAGCTCCGGGCGACGGAGACGACACGGACGATGATATGCGAGGGCAGGGGTTGGGCGGCCGCGACGACAGCGGGTCGATGACGGTGCCGGAGTCGGCGTTGACGGCGAGGTGGTCGCTGGCCTGCCACACGCCAGGACTAGACTCAGCATCATAGTCCATCGACAGAGACGCTGACGTCGACACCAGTATGTCATTGTTGTGTCGTGAGACCAACACCGCCGACGATGATGACGTCGTTGATGTCGGGTGATGATAGACACTGTTTGTGAAGGAGTCGGACTGAGCGTGGCTTGACGACCCATTCTGACTCACTTGATTCACAACACACAACACTCCGACCATACAACAACCAGTCTTCAATTACTTATCAACTACACTGTTATCATTATTAACCCATTGACGCCCACTGTCGTCATATGGGTACAGATATACAACATCCAGTGCCAGACCGGGTCAAGCGGGGATTTGTAATTTATGACATCCAGGCACTCTGATGCTCAGCCCAGAGTGTCAGAGTGCTCGGATGTCAAAAATTACAAATGATGGCTTAACCCGGTCAGACACAGGATGCTTTATAGCTGTACCCATATGATGACAGTGGGCGTCAAAGGGTTAAAACTCCTCTAGGCTGTAAAGCCTTGGTACATTTATGATGATTATAGTGGAAGGAGATGTCACAAGACAGGGAGCAGTGGAGAAGAAAGACAGTAGAGTGGTCATCTGCAGTCGTCAACCGTCATCGACGATGGCTGACTAGTGAGTGAGTGAGTGAGTGATAGTGGATCACTTATAAATGAACTAATTTACTCACTTTTCACTGACTTGCTAGTGCAGGCAGAGAAATATAATTTCTAGTTTCCTTTCAGCTGCTAGCAAACTGTCTACACAAGAAGTGCAACATTTCATAGAGATGTGGTTTGTCAAGATGTGATGTGAGAATGTGAGAGACCTTGTCTGGGAGACGGCGGTGGTCGCGAGGTCACCACAGACGTAACAGGCCTATCAACAGACGACGACGTGTTCGTTGCCTCGTCGACCGATCGCCGGAAGAACGGATGCTGGAGCGCATACAGCGGAGTGATACGCATCCGCGGATCATATTCCAACATCCGCAGGACGAGGTCCTTAAACTTGAGATAGTCCGCGGTGCTGTGACCGGCCTCACCCAGCCGCCGACCGCCTGGACCTCCCGTGTCTACTCCGAGGACGCTGTGTAGTCGCCGTGACCCCGGCGCCTTGTACTACAATCAACCAGTGATATTTCACTCAACACACGCTCTGCACTGACTACTTCAAAACACTGCTGATAACTTCATTAGTTTTAGGTCTCAGCTCAAGACTTTTATGACACTGAGTTTTATTGCACACTTGCGGCTGAGTAGCCGAATAGCTGAATAACAAATTAACAATACAGAATAAGAAACAAGTGCAAATAAAGACAGCGACAACAATATACGACAATGAATAACAACAATAGACAAACTGAGTTACATCTAGAGAGGTGATTGGTAATTATTGAGTGTGAAGTTTAGAAATGATTGAAAATTTTTGGTTCGTGAGATTGGACGAGGGAGAGATGTGGAAAAACGTAGTCTGGAAATGACGGAAGTGTCAGGGGCAGGTGGAAGAAGGTATATGATCGCTAAAAATTTGTAGCCGGTCCACTGTCCACGCCTCTGATACCGTTACCAGGTCTTTCGCGAGTTATAAATTCATTGCTTACTTCAAAAATTATAATCAACCGGTCATGAAGAACATTGGTGCTGTTGAAAAAATTAACGCACAAACATAAATTCTATGAAGCAGGATACTTCTGCTTCATAGAATTCATACTAATTAATTCAATCAAACTCAGTTAATTATCATGTTGTGCTTGCAGTACTATTCTAATAATTTTCAGCTGACAAGATAACAAAATAAATAGATAAAATAGATTTCTAAAAGTGAGACATGTAGTGGTTCTGTGACGGCAACATACAACATAAATAGACGCGTTAATCAATGCATTCACATGTGACTCAAACAATTAATCACAATCACATCTGCTAAGGCGACTAAACATGAACTGATAAGGCAAATTCGACAACTGAGATGACACATCTGACTGAAGCAGAATCACGCGGAGGAATAAACCGACCTTTTTCCCGTCACGAGACTTCTTCACGATGTAACTACCGTCAGGAAGACGATCAAAGAACTTCTTCGTCTTTGGAGCCTCGTCAAGCAAGTGGTTAGGAGGCATGCCCAGCACCTCGACGATCTTCATGATCTGATCAAACTGCAACACAGTGACAACAACGCTGTACTGAGCTGACGTAGACTAGCGGCAACCAATCACGCGGCAGATTATCACCTCAGTACAATACAATACAAACATTTGTAACACGCAGTTGGCAGACTCAGAGGCATGGGAGTCGCTCGTTGCAGATGGAGAATCAGAGGTTAAAAACATTGAAAGGCTGCAGCAAAATAAAATGTTTTTAAATTGCGTTTGAAAGAATCATCTAATGATGAGTTATGGATATTGAGAGGCCTTGAGGCATTCAAGGTTTGTGAAGCAGCATAACTAACAGCGTGACGACCTATTGATGTGTAAACAGAAGGTTCTGATAATAGGTGATAATCTTGTGAGCAAAGGGAGCGGACAGGCTGATGGGTATTTAGTGAAGTGTGGTCTCGTTGACAACAGTAAACCAGTGACCATCTTACAGGTGCCATTACATGCTACTCTTAAAGGCAGTGGCAAATATCAGTGACGTTTCAGTTACAACTTCTAACAGAAAGATATCAAATATACTGAAGGACAGGTGGACGGATGACTATGAATGCGTAGAGGTGAAATATGCCATTATTCACAGCTGATAAGGTCCAATGTTTAACAGTTACATTCAGAGACTATAAAGTAAAGCATGACAAAGTCGCAGTGTTGACAGAAGTCTATATAATGAGCTGAGAAATAATAATAAGTTATTAATAATAGTAAGTTATTAATAATAGTAAGTCATGTAGTGCACAAACCTCGTTGGAGCCGGCAAAGAGTGGTTCACCAGTGTGCATTTCCACCAGGATACAGCCGAGACTCCACATATCAATGGCAAGGTCATACGGCAGACCCAGTAATACCTCGGGCGACCGATAAAACCGGCTCTGAATGTATTGATAGATCTACCAACACAGGCCGCACAGCATACATGTCACGGCTGTGAGATGATGTGTGTGTGTGGGGGTGGGGGTACTGAGCCCCCGCTACTTCACAGCACCATTGATCTGCTGACTGCCAGCCTCCAGGTGGTATGACATAGCCTTCTGGCTTGCAGTTATGTCGACGCTCTTTAAAAATGCAAAGAAAAAATGCCGTTTCCAGACTTTACACCCGCTGTGGAGGGGATATACCTCATTCCCTCTGGCCTTTGGCAATGCTTAACCCCTGCTATATTTAACAACTCACAAATCTGATGCATTCATACACGAGATGTAGTACTTAGTACTTAGGTGGAAAGTACAAGCAAAAGTATGACTGGGTTTTGAGAACGAGTACAAGTACTTAAGATTTTTACCGAGTACTTTTTGGATTGAAATTTCGCTCTCCATCATTACATCAACAGGAAACAGATGCTATTTTTTATAACAGAAAATCATTAGTGATGTGCAGGAATAATAATCGGTAAATACTGTAGTAGTAGCGGAACTGCGGTGTATGATTATTTAAAGTAGAGCCACCAGAGAAATATCTTCCAGCTAGTTCAAGTACGGGTACTCACTCAGCTGAGAAACAACGAGTAACTTGAGTACGAGTACTGAGTACATCTCTACATTCACAACTCTCACACTGACACACAAATGATCTACATTATAAAGCAACAGAAATCTCCACGTATCTCGTCCACAGCAGTCAATATCTTAGTATCTAATTCAACATAATGATATAACACCGAAAGCAGCGAAGGATCGATGAGCTTAAAATAGGCAGTCCAGATACTGGTGAATTTCACAATGACACGGAATAGATCTCAGCAAATGACACTCAGTATAATTGGGATAAAAACTCCCTCCATTCTGTTAGTTTCAATAGAGAAGAGTCGCAACCTCAGACAACTCACTGATGACAAGCGGACAGCCCTATGGGAAAACCCAGCACGATATCATACAGGTGACTGACTACTGGACTACTGAGTATTAACTAGCGACTGACAGACTCGTAATTCTTCACACAAAACAACTTGTTGTAGAATGAGCACGTGGACATCTCAACTAGTTCGGCAACATACGTGGTAAAAAATCACTCAATTTAAAACACATCATGACACACAAAGGACTTATGAGCAACGGAATTTAAAATATTCTGCAATAACAAAATCTGCAACATACAGAGCCTAGAGGGCAGTTTTTTTTCACAGAAGTCATATAATAAATTAAAAGAATTAGCTGCAACTGTGTACATTATCAGAATCATAATGCTATGTATAGATCTGTAACAGATAGTTCAAGTCACTGTATGACACAGCACAGATACAGTGTGACAGGGCTATTAATGACATTCACAAGCTTCACTCATTGACAGGGCTGTGAAAAGTTGCGAATAAATAAATAAAACAATGACTGCTGCCTGCTAGTTTCAATGCAGTGTATAAACACTGTGATATTCACAGGCTGCAAGGATTTAATTTTTGACAAAAAAAACACGAAATGACGAAAACTGGCCGTCGTGACAAAAATACTGTTGACAAAAATTTAACAAATAGCACAATGTGACTGATATCAGTATGTGAAACAAGCCGATGTGGGACAATGCAGTATAGCTAACGACTCTAGAACCAACATCATATCTCATATATCGACATCATAAACCTCGTTTTAAGAAACTGTCAGAGAAGAGGTACTTACACGCTTGCCGAGCTGACATGAACTGCCAAAGTCAACGATCTTGATCGCCGAGCGTTTAGGGTTGCAGAGCAGAATGTTCTCTGGTTTGAGGTCGCAGTGGATGATGTTCAGTTCAGGAGACGCGAGGAACAGTAGAGCGGTGCACAGCTGCTGTGCAAACTTACACGTCAAGTTCAACGAGACGCCGCGGAAGTTGGTGTTACGCAGCAGGTCGTAGAGGTTGTAGGAGAGCAACTCAAAGACGAGACAGAGGTGTGATCGGAACATGAACTGCCGCTTCAACTTCACTGTAACGCCACATCACATGGAGAATGTGTCATACGGCAGGCTTTTAGAAGAAAGTATGCAAGCAGGAGATTTATAAAGCGGTAAGATCTCATAAGAGAATAAGGGTGCATTACGGCGGCCGCTAGGCTAACTCAAAGTCTGTTGATTATGGGTTGGTGGCGTGGCTTAGCGGTAACGCGTTGGTCTCGATCAACGAAGTTACTCTACGCCAGGCCCGGTTAGTACTTGGATGGGTGACCGTGTGCGAGCGGGTACACCATCTCGGTATGTAGCCAGCCAACTAGGTCGACTCAGCCTTCTACCCTCCGTGGGATGGTAAAATGAGTATCAGCTTTCGGGCTGAGTAATAATAAAATGGCGAT
>Ga0056114_1001531_pt1 | contig 10704 bp, 11 predicted proteins | sample WorMetHERISLAND1_FD_77005 | JGI IMG/M metagenome (GOLD analysis project Ga0056114, IMG submission 77005) | Marine gutless worms symbiont microbial communities from Max Planck institute for Marine Microbiology, Germany - Olavius loisae HERON... ... | reverse complement strand
GTTGTCCTCATCAACACTTCGTCATCTGCAACACAAACAAACGACGCAGTGTAACAAGGACATCAGTGTAAGTACTGTTGCAGCAACACAATATTAAAGGTTAACCCTTTGACGCCCAGTGGTACCACATGGGTACAGCTATAAAGCATCCTATGCCAGGCCGGGTTAAGCCATTATTTGTAATTTTTGACATCTGGGCACTCTGACGCTCATGGACTGAGCGTCAGAGTGCCCAGATGTCAAAAATTACAAATGATGGCTTAACCCGGCCTGGCATAGGATGCTTTATAGCTGTACACACGTGACACCACTGGGCGTCAAAGGGTTAAATGATATAGCTCTTCATGTACACAGCTCAGAGCTACGGGATGTTACCTGCCATATGGGATCACAGTGTTACCTGCCACCCGACACAGGTGAACGTGCCCCGCCTAACCCCAGCCAGAAAGGCTGGTACTCGATTTAACTACCCCAAAGGGATGGAAGGCTGAGTTGACCTAGGTGGCTGGTCACATACCAAGATGGTTTACCTGCCTGCAGACGGTCACCCATCCAAGTATTAACCGGACCCGGCGTAGAGCAACTACATTGATTTACCAATAATCCAGGCCAGTACATTTCACTGAAGGGCAGAGAAGCTTTCATAGCGTGATTTGGTTGCCCTCTGGACTGTAACATCCACAATGAGTCAAGCACCATCAATTCACGCACATGCAGTCTTATTCTAACAACACTTCAGCACTTACCGGTACTTCAAAGTTACTTTAACCCTTTAAAGCCTACAGTTGCCATATGGGTACAGCTATAAAGCATCCTGTGCCAGACCGGGTTAAGCCGTCATTTGTAATTTTTGACATCTGGGCACTCTGACGCTCACGGCTGAGCATCAGAGTGCCCGGATGTCAAAAATTACAAATGACTGCTTAACCTGGTCTGGCACAGGATGCTTTATAGCTGTACCCATATGGCAACAGTAGGCTTTAAAGGGTTAATCAGTAGTTGTCGTGTGGTTATTTGTGTGAAACAAGATATTGAGGCTTTGAGCTACATTGTCAGCTTATTGAAGTTGAAATTGTTGGATGTAGAGAGACACAGATCTATGTCATGATGTGTCAGTTATTTATCCTGTTTGTAGAATGTATTTAAACAACTGATGGCTTATAATTATTGCAATTATTAATTAAGTTATTTTCTCGTAGAAATAAACGTGGAAATTTCCGTTAAAACATATGTTTTCCACAAGCTTATTCTTCTGTGTTTACTGTAATACAAACAATCAGTCTGACTAATATTCACATTGATTCACGTGCATTTTGTGCTTTCGTTGCTGGCGACATCATTGAAATCTAATATGTGGAGAAAACTGGAATCAGGTGACTACGAGGTGGTGAAAAAATGGTGATCTGTTTAGCCATTTTGACACGATACACTAATGATACAGCCCAATAGACAACTTTACAAAAAAGTTGTCCAATGTCCGTGTACGTTTTGCCGTTAGTTAACAAAATTATGGTGTGAACATTATCTTAAGTTCTGTTACGAGTTCTTAACATTTTCAATGCCCGTCTGATTATTACCCCTGAACCATGTGTATATTGTGCTGGGCACATTGCTGTTTATTAACTACTGATTGTCACTAGGCTGGGCAGCCGTGGGTTCCCGTCGGTTATTGGATGGCATGTCACACCCTTGTCTGGCAGGAAGAAATTCTGACGCATCTCTGACGATGAAAGTGTTAGGTTTATTGTCAGGTTATTTTGTCAACTAGCATTGTCGTAAAATTGTCCTAACATTTCTATAAGATTGAAATAAGATCATCTTAAGATCTTTTGTGCACTGGTTACACAGAATTATTTTCATAGTATAGGCTAGCCAGTTTTAGCCTTTCACACATAGTGACGGTTCACTCAAGTCTGTTTCATGTTTTGATTTACAGAAGATAGAACCAGCTAAAGAATACTATCAGCGAAAGGTCGACTTTTTGACACAGCAGATGGAAAAGCTACAGTCGGTGTTGAAGGAAAAGTTTGATATGAAAGAAGGTACGTGACTGGATACTGTGAAGTAATTGATCAAATCAGCAAAGAATTGTTGTTACTGTAATTCTGAGGCCTTGGTACTTGTTAGCGTGTCCAAACCTTCCCAGCGATCACTTTGGTTAACATTGCATCCTCCTCTGTTGTCGTGTCTAAACAAGTAATCACTCTCGGTGTCATTCTGGACAGTAATCTTACCTTTGATTCTCATGTTTCCGCAGTTTGCAAAAAATCGTTTTTCCACCTCAGAGCTCTTAGACGACATACGTGCTGCACTGACTGATGATGTGGCAGCATCAGTTGCAGTTGCCCTAATACAGTCTCGATTGGTTTATGCCGACTCTGTCTGTTATATCTGCTGGTAATCTCGCCAAGCTGCAACGCATTCAGAACGTTGGTGCTCGCATTGTTGCACACCGCCAGTCTAAAGGTCCCGTCAGTTCGCATCTTTTTAATCTACACTGGCTTCTCATTAAACATTGAATAACCTTCAAAATAGCTACACTCACCTATAAAATCCTTGCAACCGGACAACCTGGATATCTTCATACTTTACTAAATGCCTGTCAGCCTGTCCGCTTAGCACTCCCTACGCTCACAAGATAGCCAGCTATTAGCAAAACCTTCAGTATACACATCAGTAGGTCGCCACACTTTTAGTTATGCCGTTCCACAAATCCAGAATGCTATACCTCTGACTATCCACAACTCACCATAGGTTGGTTCTTTTAAACGTAATTTAATAACTTTTTTTTGCTGCAGCCTTTTAATTTTGTTAACCTTTGATTTCCCATTTGCCACCAGCGACTGCCCGTGCCTCCGATTCTGCCAACTGAGCGACATTGAGTGCATTACAAATTTTTTGTATTGTGTTGTATATTGTAATTGTTGTTTGTGTTGCATTGCACATGCCATCTAAGTTTGTGGTGTTATAAATATTTCGAATAGTGAGGCCTATACGGTTGATTGAATTATTATGAGATTTTCTTTTACATTATGTGAGCTATTTTGGTACCAGACGTTCTGGCGAAATTACTTCAGGGTACAGTCATCGAGGATAAAGTTAATTAAGTACTGGTGGGGTATGAAAACTTTTTGATTTACAAACAGTTTTGTTCCGGAATATGCCACCTTATGAAGGTCTTGTTGGTTTGTGCAAACAGGTTATTTTGGGGTTATTATGATTTATTGTGTGTATGTACAGTTGTTGTTGAGATTCTGCAGTCAAAAGTCCAGCAGCAGTTATCTGCTCAGCAGCAGTTAGCATCAGTAGCACCAAAGTCATAGTGACGTCTCTTCAATGTGTAGAAACATTATTTCTCAGTGCACTGATTGCTTGTGTCTTGTTTTAACAACGGAGTTTCTCTCACTGTTTGTCACTGAACTCAATATTGTTTGATGTATACTTACTGTGCGTCTGTGATCTCCGGTAATTTAATGTGTAGCACTGATACTTCTGTACCTCCTCTCCCAGTGAACAGAATATCTGAAAACATACGGATCAATGTGGGCAGGATTCGGACATTTGTGTACATCCCCCCAAACCCATTGTTTTTGGTTAAGCCCCCCTATTAACTCGCCAACTAATAATGATATATTGTTTGTATCACTTTTAAGCCATGAATGCAGGGTAGTTACTCTGAATTATTGGTCCACATATTTTTAAACAACAAATATACAGTTTTCACTCTATTTTTCTTCCAAATGCATCTTTATAAAGGCATATAGTGAAGGAATATATGTAATTGTAATTGTAATGAAAGGGTTTAATATACAGTCTGCACTGCAGTATCTGTACTAACACAAAAATGTTAAATAAAAAAAAATAATCATTAGTCAAGAACTTCATCACCTGTAAGTGGCCACAGGTAAAAAATTTAAAAAAATACGTGAATAAATTTTTGTTAGCAGTAGGCATTAGTATTCATAAAAGTATAATAAAAGTCTAATATGCAGATAGTTAATCAGTACTGTTTTAAGTAAGTAACAACAAGTCTTCTGTTATTTGTGTGCCATTTCACAGATTTGACAACTAGCATACTCGTCCAAAAAATACAAAAACCTACCGTGTTGGGCTTTATAAAACCCAGGTTTTCCTGAACCCTGTCTCTGGATGTGGGTAATATGGTGGTAGGCTCGGCTGAACCCTTTTAGGAATTTAATAGTTTTCTAGTAAAGATATGTTGAGGGTTCGAGTTAGCAGTTGCGTTGGTACATCACTGCATGTGCCAGTGTCGAGAGATGAGCGTGTCCCAGTGTCCAGTATTGTGATTGCCAGTGAAGTTATTTCACAGTGTACAAAAATCACCCGTGTATGTCTGTGGATCAATCTTTTCTGAGCAAGGTTTATTGGATAGGGTAGTGATTATCTCTAGCCTCTAGATGCAGAACTGAGCAAATGGCAAGTGAAAACAGGGTTGAGTTGGGTGTGTCTGTGTACCAAAGCACCTGCAGTGCTTGCAGCATGTTGCAGATGGTTTTTACTTATCTCCACAATACAGATGATGTAAATCAGTCACCTGACTTTGTGCCATTCTGTACTGTTGTTAGCATGATTGTTGATTACTGAAAAAGTTGTTGAATGTTTCTGATGAAATGTTGATGAACAGTACAGGCAATAGTTTGTTGCCTATAATTGAGATTCTGTCCTAGTCGTGGAATCTTTTCTTAGTCTGTTACCATGTGCTGCTGCTGCTGTGTGCCAGTTGTACATTGATTTGAATTCTATCGACGATGGGACTCTAGTTTAGTATTTGCCGTAACGTCTCTGTTAGTTATGGATTTGTGTGTTTGTTTACGCACAGTGACTGCGGATGTCTGTAATTGTTGTACAAGATTTTCATTACACATGTTTGTGACTCTTACTAAGTGAATGATGTACATGTGTTCTTAACTTGCAAATACACTGTATTTAGGCACTACAGAGATATAGGGTATATTCTAAGGCAGTACTGAATTTCCCGTTATTTTGAATACAGCTGAATAGTGCAGTCAAGTCACAATAGCATCATATTTGGTATTGATATAGCTTAATCATTACTGATGACTTTTAAGTGCGTTGTGGATGTGCAATACAGAAGGGCCAGCAGCAGCTAAATGTTAATATTGTTAGCACTCTCTACTGATGTGAGAGAGTTTGCCTGTAATTAAGCAAAGCTTATCCCTATCGCCTGTTTGCTATCACTCACTTTGACGGGATGAATTACTGTGTAGCTTACCTTTTTCCAGTGTGTTGGCGGATGGCGCAGTAACCTGGCAGGCAAATACTACATAAACCATGACCACTGTGACATCGAGCTTTGTTTTTAACCGCACAGTTTAAATTAATGCAGTCTTGTTGGCAGGGGCGTTTCTATCTGCAGCAGTTTGGGGTGGCCAACGGAGTAGTCAGATCTGTATTTGGTGGAGGGGCAAGAATTCTGGATGACATAATACATGATAGAGTGAATGGTGTAATTTGACACCACCTGTGCAATGCCACGTACATGTAAATATAGGTATTATGTAACCTTGCTACCTTGCAACCAGTTTCATTGGGGACACAAGGGCCACAGCTCTTACACGGGGCAGTGGCCCCCTGGCCACCCCTTAGAACCGCCTCTGTATGATACGATATAATAGAACAGTTTAACGTGGACTCAAAAGCTGTGGACGGGCAGACAGACGACTAGCCGTAGCAATAGGCGAAATCGCTTACCAGCGATGTCGCCCCCCAGAAAGACTATAGAAGCATACCAGTTTAGGCCAAACTAGTCCTGTAAGATCAAGATAGGGCCTACCAGTAAGCTATAACGCTTAAGTCATCAGTTCGTGTGTCACACACATACTCACGTTTATTTTAAAAAATGGCAGCACAAACATATTCGATTTTACACCAAAAAACAACACGATACAAATAATGTACAAGCTATAACACAAAAGACATTTCTTCCAAGTCATCACCAATTCTAAAAACTGCCACGTGACACCAAATAATGCCGTCATGTCGATTAGAAAATCGGACACTGCTAATATTTCAAATTGCAATTGCATACAACTGAATTTTATACAAGTATACGAACCGGTTCAATTTTTTCACAAGTGTCGTAATTAAAATTACTTCGACAATTCTTTGGTGTTAAACTTGACAAAATAATACAAGGTTACATGTAGTCGTATGTATGCTTCCAAATACGTCTTCGTATTCATATCGCAACTCGTCGTCACCATTTCATCTGACCGGCGACAAGGCTGTCAAGTTACCAGTTGATCGCTTTTTTACCATGACAACCTGGAAGTGGACGCACCCTCCTCCATTATCACCAGTCTGCTCCTCCATAGTCCATACTGCTCTAATAGTGTTCGTTCACTGCGAACACTGCATCATATTTTTCATTCTCCGACTTCCAGTTCCCTTTATGCCAGACTGTTTACTGTTTCATCTGCGATTTATCCTTTCGTCTTTCGTATCATGCATGACCAACACAATCTATTCATTTACTGTACTTTTATTTCAGACAGCGAAATGTAGTGCACACAGAGACATAATGTACTTATTGTTAGTAAATAACACAAAATTAATGTCATCATTATTGGCATCAGTGGTTCGATTAACAATAAGTGCACAATTGACGAGCTAAAGGTATTGGCGGGTGTCAGCACTCCACGAACGCTTTACACGAAATAGCAGAATTCTACCAATTAGTCAGCATGGTGCTTTTGTTGCTAGGCCTACGTCATCTTTTCGTGTCTACAGACACGACGGATACATCGCACTGTGTCAGAAAATCACCGACAGAACATCCAGACAGTCGTAAGCGAGGCCACTGCAACTGTGAGTCGAGAAACAACAGAACTCGTCGCGCATTGTCTTGCCGGTTCTAGTGTGCTAAACTGTACCCTGAAGAAGTAACCGATCTTATGAGGGAGAGGTGGGGGAGTGCTGCGAGTTGACTCTTCATAGCCAATAAACTCGCCGTTACAAAGCGACTCGTGGCATTTGCAGACTTTCACAGGAAACCCGTACAGTGTGTCGTTGAGACAGACGACTAGCGGCAGTATCAGCCCCGGCAACTGCTTGTAACAGCCGCGCTTTATAAACGCCAACACGCCTGCACGCAACATAACAACTCAACAGTGTAGCCGACCCTTTAATTATGACTAACAGAATTCCAACAATACATCTAGGGATAACATAAAAACCTTCAGAGCATTTACATGGGTATTTACCAGTTTTAACTTTCGGTTAAAGTTTTCAGGTATCTATCTATCTATCTATCCAGGTATCTAACGTAAATACCTTTGGGGTATTTACCTGAGTATTTACCCAGGTAAATACCCGGAGTGAATTTAATTGAATGTTTTTACGTTCTCCCTACTCCCAAATCTGCGAAGTCACGCGAAATTTTGAGAAAATTCGAACTAAAATGAGGAATAACCCTGTTGGCAAAAAGGCAAATACCTTCAAAAAAAGTAAATACATGCATGGATAAATACCTTTTTACGTAAATACTCAGGATGGTTGAAGGTAAAAACCTTTTTACTTTTGGCGTTAGGCTTTTACTTTATCCCTAAATACATCAGAAATAACAATGATGTTTACGATGGCTGAAACGATATGCGCCTCCATCATGCAGCGAACTGGACTCAGCCTGATGCCTTTTGGCGCTGGGTTCTTTGACTTTTTACCTACTCAAAGAGGGATTTTTATAGCCATAGACTAGGCTACAGTTCATCTACCCACTGTGGAAAATTTCAACCCCCCAAAAAACTGTTATTTTATAGTGTTGCAGGCCTATACTCAATACTATGCACGTGTAGTAAACTGTCGTAATTGTGACACAGTTAATGAGTATAATGCGCTACTGTTGCTATTTACAAAAGTGTAAGTGACCTTTAATCGAAATTTAAGTTTCAGTCGATTGCACAAAATATTCCTGACACAAAGTAACAGCATCGACGTCGGTAACATTTTCTTACGCTAGACAACCATAGACGCTCACTGTATGCCGGTCAGGGTCAAAGGAATAGGAAGGGTTAAAGCCTTAAAGAGAACAGATTGTGGGTTGGATAGTGGACATGGGACAAAGAGTGGGGGAGTGGATGGGCAGTGGAGCATGGGGACGCCGATGCAGATGTTTATGTAGCCGGCCTAACCTCACCTTATAGGCTTATAGGAGTGAATGAAATTATGCCATTTTGTTCTATACAGATTCGTAAATCCAACCGAAAGCAGTGGCCGAGAGTACATAGCAGACGTCTCCGTTGCACGTTCTCCACGAGTCGGTCTGATTGCGCACAGAACACTTGTCGTCCTTATTACTGTCACACTTGTAGCAGGTCAACGCGTCAACATCCATCACTTCACATGCCAACAGCGACATCGAGATCACAGCGACGTACGAACCCCACGTCGCCATCGTTCATCTACAACACAACTCAACGCATCATTTATAGCGCCCGGCCGTACTATTGCGTCTGTCGTCTGAGATCTGTAACGTATTTATTGTGGCTAAACGGTGCGTCCTAGAGCAAAAGTTACTATTGACAGCCTATAGGAAGTCGCGTGTGAGGAATCGATTGGTACCAAAATGAATGACCTTGACCTTTGTTTAGAGGTCATTTAAGGTCATGTCAACCGTTGTGTCACATTCGCCATTGAATATCTCGGAAACCGTTAGAGAATAGAGGCTTGATTCCAAAGGACCACCAATAGGAAATGGTCTATGGCGAGTCGTTCGAATGGTCAAATGACCGATGACGTCACGTGACAATGAAAGGTAAAACTCGTGACAGTGTAGCAAAAATAGGCCTTCTTCCCGCCTTCGTTAAGTAGAAACGAAGTCCTTTAATTAAGGCCGTTCGCCTTCGTCTCTCCCTAGTAAGCCTATCGTTGCGACGCCTTCGCGTCCGCGCGTCGCTGCTGCTGCCCGCCACTATAAAAGCCGCAGGTCACGCCAGACGAAGCAGTTAGTTACGGAACTGACTCGCGTGAAGCCAACTGCCTTGTTGCAGGGCCGGCATTCGTCCTACGAATGAGACGAAGGAAACACGAGCTAGCTTCTGTAGACGAAGGTCATTGAAGGTCATTCATTCCTTGTCGAAGTTCAGTCTAGTGAAAGCGAAGGTCAGAAGAAGCCTTCGTCCAGACAGCGAAGTATCAGCAGTATAGTCAACGAAGTCTTCGTTCCGCTGAACGATCGTACCGACCCCAGACCGCGACCCACATGGGAGCTGCCGAAATGAAAGCCGGGCATAAAGAAGAATACGTAGATGGAACTTCGGCGGCACCATGGCCCCAGTTAGACTGGGTGAGACACAAGACTTCGCCCGCCTTGGTCGATGACAGAAGAAGTGAAGACGGAGAAGGCCGGGGCGGTGCGAAGTACAACAACAGCAATACGCTTAGAGCCCAATATCTCGAAAACAACTGGAGATGCGCTACTTAACAACAATCGCTAATTACTTGATAGTCTGCTGTTAGGCAGTACGGTCAGCTATCCTGGCGACTTGTTACTTATCTTCCAACTAAAATTTTAAAATTCTGTTTCTGTGTTTTGTTTGTCCTGTGGTCGACGTCCAGCCCACGCTGCTTGATTTAGAGCTACGTCCTTTTGGCATGACAGCCCGTATATTTATTTTATAATATATTTTTATATACATTTGTTTGTATGTATTTAATTTTTTTGTGTTTGATTTTTAAAAATGTTGTTATTTCAACTGTCATGCTAAATTCGAAATGGCCATTACAACACAGCTGTCACAAAATCACAAAACCTCTTATTATAGTATTATAGTTAAAAGTATGGGCATGCCGTAGATATTTAAAAAAGTTCTGCGCTTCGTTTCTGTCCCTTAGACGATCGGAAACGACCATGCCCTGATGATCGCCAACATATACTGTCTAAAAATTTCTTGAAAATTCGTCTGTATTTTAATTTTTCAGCACTTCTGCTCACAGCCGGTGAAAACAACTAACTTCCGACACGTTAGGAGGAAAAATAACCGTCAATAGTCTATTCAGCTTGTTTCTTTACTTAACTTATAACATGGGCTGATTAGGCCCAACGTTCCGAATTCTGCAGTACTTTTATGAGTGATCCGAGAAGTAACCAAGAACTACTGATATCGCCTGTTTTAACAGTTTTAACAGCAGAATATACAGTCATATGCCACGCTTTAAACCCACAGCATTAAGACTTCCTACAGCAACGCAGTATACAGCTAAATAAAATGAGTGTAAAGTCGCTGGTTGTAGGCCTCGCATAGCTGCGTGCGTCACGTCTGTTGTGCAGCCGCGTTTTGCGTAATTCTGAATTTCACGCGGTCACATCACAGTGTAGGCTATGTGAGAATCGGTTGTATAGGCATACGTGTCTCGCCACGCCCATAGTGATGCGTAGTATATCGGAATAACAATACCGTGGTAGTACGTGTACACGGCGCTAACTATCTTAACGATATTATTTTATGCAGACTATAATTATCTAGTAAGTATAAAGTAAAGTAAAGTCCTTTCCCGAGCCTCAAGGGCCCAGGGCGGCGCTGATCTCCGTTTCCTGTAGCCTTCAGCCGGACACCAGCCGAAGCTGCAAGACCACGGATACGAGGCCAGTGCATCGCGTGGTATGCCCGTTTACTCCCCAGCTTTCGCTGGTACTCATTAACCGACCCCGGACGGATGGCAGGC
>Ga0056114_1001530_pt1 | contig 10707 bp, 3 predicted proteins | sample WorMetHERISLAND1_FD_77005 | JGI IMG/M metagenome (GOLD analysis project Ga0056114, IMG submission 77005) | Marine gutless worms symbiont microbial communities from Max Planck institute for Marine Microbiology, Germany - Olavius loisae HERON... ... | reverse complement strand
CCGGCGCACAAGGCCCTCCACTGCCACGTCGACCTGTCTCTCGGCCGACCACCCAACGACCAGTGGAAACGCCGCCCGGGCCGACCCCGAGAGCGATGGATAGACCAGGTCCGGAAGGACAATGGGATTCCCCCGGCGGACCTGTGGAGGCGTGCGACTAGTCGTGGTCACCGAGGAGCAACGCTACGGCCCTCGCTGGCTACGCGATAACGAGGACGACGACGACTCCATTGTAACCAAGTCTATATTTCCAGCCGTTCTCGAGATAATGGTCCCCAATTTTATAGGCGTCATGACCTTGACCTTTCTGGGTCACGTGACGTCATCGATCACCGTGTCACATGACTATTCGATTCGCCATAGGCCATTTCCTATTGGTGGTCGTTTGGAACCAAGTCGCTATCTTTAACGGTTTCCGAGATATTCCGCCCCAAAACATGTGTGCTGAGAGACACGATGCTGAATCTTCAGTGCGCATGCGCGATATCACGTGATGTGTACCCCCTATGTAAAATTTAAGTACATATTTCAATGTCTCGCCCGTACTTTGACCTTTTAGGGGGCCTGGAGATCAGGGGGTATGAAAAGTAGCGATTTTTACTGCAAAAGGCACATCCTTGCGTGAATACACGTCGTTTGAGCCATTTTGCGCGAAAATCGGTTGAGGGGTCTGATTTCTAGGGCTGTGGGGAAAAAGTCAGAAAGTCTCCGACTCCCATAGGAATGATGTGTCGCCGTTAACACAGGGCTTGCGCTACCGCGCAGCCTGTGACGGATCTGCTCCAAAGGGAAGATTATAAAATTTTGGCCGAAATAGGGGTACGGCAGATATGATGCGTTGCTTATTTTATATAGTTTCGCATTCATATCTGCTTTTAAACACAACGTGATGTTCAGTATCGCTGCTATTGCACAGTGACGTCGTTATAGGGCGTACATCAGTAAGAATAGTGACATGGATGGAACCCCGTTCATCGAGGTTGCACTAAACACCGCATCGCACAATGCGCCAATATGTTTGGAGCTCTGAAGCCTTGCTTTATCGAATCTTTATTCTTGGCTACGCCTCAACTTGTAGGGCCTAGTGGATGTTGTTGGCGAACTTTAAACCGAAAAGAACAGCTTCTTCATCGCGCGGTTTCCTTGCGGCAGCACAGCTTTCTTGGAATTATGCTTATGCCACATTCTTATATGCCTGATACAGCATACAAAATTAATGAATCATTTACGATTATGACATAGATCTGCAGTAGCACTAGGATATTGTGTTAGCCCCATCTGCAGCTATTGGCGGCGCGTGAAGTTTTAGGTCATGCAGTCAGTCTACCGTGAACAAACGTGTACATCAATGACAGCCGTGTGATTCGACCGCCAGCAAGCATCACCGACTATAGTTGTATGACTGATATTATAGCTGTGTTAGTTGACTGTGATGTGAGAAGTAAAACAGTTGTAGTGTGAGACTAACTAGTGAAAATGTTGAATCCGGCTCTGTTTACAGTCGCACTGTTGCTGCTCGTGACAACGGCAGGGGCACTAATGGCGAGACTGGTTGGAGGACCAAGTCCGCGAGAAGGACGCCTTGAAGTGTATTACCGATACCTTTACCAATACACGTATTATTGGGTATGGGGAACAGTCTGCGATGATGGATTCAGCGACTCAGCAGCGAGAGTCGTTTGCAACCAGCTCGGCTACGGACCGTACGGACGGTTTCTAGGTAACCGCTACGGAGGCGGCAGCGGACGAATTTGGTTGGACGACGTACGATGTAGGGGATATGAAACAACCATTGGATCATGTCTACACGACGTCTTGGGACGTCACAACTGTGATCACATTAAAGATGTGTCAGTTTTATGCCCTGAAGTGTGGCTGATTGGAGGCCTGCGAGAAGGACGTCTTGGAGTGTATTACAATGGAAGATGGGGAACAGTGTGTGATGATGGATTCACTGGCTCAGCAGCAAGAGCTGTTTGCTACCAGCTCCGGTACGGACGTATAGGAACTGTTATTGGTAACCGCTACGGTGCCGGCAGTGGGCCGATTTGGTTGGACAATGTTCAATGCGTTGGAAGTGAAACGAACATTTCACAATGTATACACAACGGCTGGGGCAGTCACAACTGTCATCACAGCAATGACGTCTCAGTGTCTTGCAGCACAGTGACACTAGTTGGAGGCGTGAGTCCACATGAAGGACGTCTTGAAGTATATCATAACGGTACCTGGGGAACAGTATGTGACGACCAATTTAATAGTGCAGCAGCAAAAGTTGTTTGCTCTATGCTCACAGGTGGACTCGTCGGACATTTTATTGGTAATCTCTACGGTGCTGGTAGCGGACCGATTTGGCTGGACAACGTTCAGTGCAACGGAACGGAAAAAGACATTTCATACTGTCAACATAACGTCTGGGGCAGTCACAACTGTACACACAGTCAAGATGTCTCAGTATCATGTACCACAGTGAGACTAGCTGGAGGCTCAAGACCGCAGGGACGACTTGAAGTCTATTATGACGGACTTTGGATAACTCCGAATTATATCAATGATGCAGCTGCAAGAGTCGTTTGCTATATGCTTGGATGCGGACGTAACGGAGAGGTTATCAGAAATAGCATTATTTTCAAGGACGGATGGAATTTTTTTCTTTGCAGCGGAAATGAAACAAACATTCAAGATTGTCCACGTTCCTTCAGGAATCGGTACCTGGCTAATTCCGTTTCATGCACTGCGTCAGTGCGATTGGCTGGAAGCGGAAATCCGCGCGAAGGTCGTCTTGAAGTATATCATAACAGAACCTGGGGAACTGTGTGTAGTGACCACTTTAATTCAGCTGCAGCAAGAGTTGTTTGTCATATGCTTGGATACGGATATGTTGGACAGCTTCTTGGTAACCGCTACTTTGCCGGCAGTGGACCGATTTGGTTTTACGATCTTCAATGCAGTGGAACTGAAACGGTCATTACATATTGTAGACACAGTGGCTGGAGTAATCGGTACTGCACGCATAGCCAAGATGTTTCGATTTCATGCCCAGTATCCGCAAGGCTGGTAGGGCAAGGAAATCCACGAGAAGGTCGACTCGAAGTGTACCATAACGGAACCTGGGGAACCGTATGCGATGATTCTTTTAATGATGCAGCAGCAAGAGTTGTTTGCTACATGCTCGGATTCGGATATGCGGGACATTTTATTGGTAACCGCTACGGTGCTGGCAGAGGACCGATTTGGTTGGACGACGTTCATTGCAATGGAACAGAAGCGAACATTTCACAGTGTACACACAACGGCTGGGGCCGTCATAGTTGTACACACAACGAAGACGTTTCAGTTTTATGCCCCAAAGTGAGGCTGATTGGAGGTGCAAGTCCACTTAAAGGACGTCTAGAATTATACTATAACGACAGCTGGGGAACGGTGTGTGATGATTCTTTCAATGATGTTGCAGCAAAAGTTGTTTGCTACATGCTTGGATGCGGACATCACGGCCGTGTTCTTGGTAACCGCTACGGTGCCGGCAGTGGACCGATTTGGTTGGACGACGTTCGATGCAATGGAACAGAAACGAACATTTCACAGTGTAGACACAACGGCTGGGGCCGCCACAGTTGTACACACAACGAAGATGTCTCAGTTTCACGTCCCACAGTAAGGTTGATTGGAGGTACAAGTCCACCTGAAGGACGCCTTGAAGTATATTATAACGAAACCTGGGGAACCGTGTGCAATGATTCTGTCAACAGTGAAGCAGCAAAAATTATTTGCTACATGCTCGGATACGGATATAGTGGACGGCTTGCTAATAAGCGCTACGGTGAAGCTAAAGGTAGGATCTGGATGGACAACATTCTTTGCAATGGAACTGAAACAGATATTGCATACTGTCGACATAGCAGCCGTGGCGTTCAAAACTGTACGCACATAAACGACGTTTCAGTATCGTGTATCAATGTGAGGCTGGTTGGAAGCTCAAGACCGACCAAGGACGTATGGATGTACATTACAACGGAATCTGGGGAACCGTTTGTGATAATGGATTCACTGATGCAGCAGCAAGAGTTGTCTGCTACTCTCTCGGATACGGATATGTTGGACGGGTTATTGACAACGCCTTCGGTGACGGCAGAGGACAAATTTGGTTGGACAATGTTCGTTGCAATGGCACGGAATTATCTATTGTAAATTGCCAACACAACGGTTGGGGGCGTCACAGTTGCCAACACAATGACGACGTTTCTGTCTCGTGTATCGCTGACTCGGCTGAAGCAGTTGCTCTGGTTGGACGAGGAAATCCACGAGTTGGACGTCTGGAAGTGTTTCATGCTAATCAGTGGGGAACCGTTTGTGATAATGGATTCACTGACGCCGCAGCAAGAGTTGTTTGCTACTCGCTTGGCTTCGGATACGCTGGACGAAAGGTGAACATTAGTCTATTCGGAATGGGTGACGGACTGATTTGGTTCGACAACGTCAACTGCACTGGGACTGAACAACACATCGGTGAATGTCCACGTGACAAATGGGGAGTTCATAACTGTGAACATCGTAACGACGTCGCTGTCTCTTGTACCGACAATACATCAACAACGCTACCCACTGGAGTGAGACTGGTTGGAGGCTCGAGCTCAAGAGGACGTCTTGAAGTTCTTCATAACGGAGTCTGGGGAACAGTATGTGGTGATTATTTCACTGCCACTGAAGAACGTCTCGTGTGCAGGATGCTGGGATTTGTGACCGGAGCAAAAGTTGGCAATGCAAATTTCTTGACAAATCGCGGCCCAATCTGGCTGGCTAATTTACGGTGTAATGGTACAGAGAGAGATATTGCCGAATGTTCACACAAGGGATGGGGCATTCACAACTGTAAACATCGAGATGACGTTGCTGTCTCCTGCACTGGCACCAAGCTTGACCAGGTTAGATTGAACGGAGGCCGCGATCCACGGGAAGGACAACTTGAAGTGTTCTACAACAGAACATGGAGAGCCGTGTGTCGCTCGTCTCGCCAAAGATTTAATGACACATCCGCAAAAATCGTCTGCAACATGATGGGTTTTGGATACATCGGATCAGTGATAAACAAAAACTTTGGTGTTCGCGTTACTGCTGCTATGGAATTTGTCACTAATCAGTGCAGAGGAACCGAACGTAGCATAACCGATTGCAGTCAGGTCAATACGACTTACAGGCACTGTCGGAGCGTTGCCGTCTCATGCGTTAGAAACAATGCAGTTACACTAGTTGGAGGTGGAAGTCCGCGCGAAGGTCGTGTTGAATTGTATCATAACGGCACCTGGGGAACCATCTGTGATGACAGATTCAACGACGCTACAGCAAGAGTTGTTTGCTATTCTCTCGGATTCGGATACGTTGGTTACCAAGTGAATATTAATACATATGGCATCGGGGAAGGAGTGATTTGGTTAGACGACATTCAGTGCAATGGAACGCAACGACACATCAGCGAATGTTCTCACAGAGGATGGGGAGTTCACAACTGTGGACATGATGAAGACGTTGCTGTCGCCTGTGTTGATTATCCGTTATCAACGAGTTCTGTGTTGTCGTCTAGGTTCACTGGCCAAATGAAGTCATCTCCCACAATGACCGCTGGTTCCAAGACGACACAAAGTGCTCATCGCCCAACGCTGGCTCACAGCACTGTTGTCCGTTGCCGACGTGAAGGTAGTATTGCACTGATTGGAGGAAGAAGTTCACGCGAAGGGCGTCTTCAGATTTGTCACAACGGCATCTGGGGAACAGTGTGTGATGACGGATTCACTGACGCAGCAGCGAGGGTTGTCTGCCGTTCTCTCGGATTCGGATATGTTGGAAGAGAAGTAGATATTGACAATTTCGGCGTCAAGGAAGGACAGATTTGGTTAGACGACATCCACTGCAACGGGACGGAAAGCCACATCAGCGAGTGTTCCCACAGTGGATGGGGAGTTCACAACTGTGTACACAAAGAAGACGTTGCTGTCTCTTGTATTCCTGACTCATCAACATTAGTTGTTACTCATTACACAACGCAGTCAAGCAGTACTGTTGTTCCGTGCCCACGTGAAGGTAGCGTTGCACTGATTGGAGGAAGAAGTTCACGCGTAGGGCGTCTTCAGGTTTGTCACAACGGCATCTGGGGAACAGTGTGCGATGACGGGTTCACTGAAGCAGCAGCAAGAGTTGTTTGCTATTCTCTTGGATTCGGATACGTAGGACGAGAAGTAGACATTGACAATTTTGGCGTCAAGGAAGGACAAATTTGGATAGACGACATTCAGTGCAACGGAACGGAAAGCCACATCAGCGAGTGTTCTCACCGTGAATGGGGAGTTCACAACTGTGGACACAAGGAAGACGTTGCTGTCTCTTGTATGCGTGACTCATCGACATCAGTTGTTACTCATTACACAACGCAGGCAAGCAGCACTGTTGTCCCTTGTTCACGTGAAGGTAGCATTGAACTGATTGGAGGAAGAAGTTCACGTGAAGGGCGTCTTCAGGTTTGTCACAACGGCATCTGGGGAACCGTGTGTGATGATGGATTCACTGATGTAGCAGTAAGAGTTGTTTGCTACTCTCTTGGATTTGGATACGTTGGACGAGAAGTAGATATTGACAATTTTGGCGTCAAGGAAGGACAGATTTGGTTAGATAACATCCAGTGCAACGGAACGGAAAGACACATCAGCGAGTGTTCCCACATCGGATGGGGAGTTCACAACTGTGGACACAAGGAAGACGTTGCTGTCTCTTGTATTCGTGATGCCTCAACAACAGTTGTTACATTAACGCGTTCTGTAATGTTTACTAGAATCTCTGGCAAAATGACGTCATCTCCCACGGTGATCGATAATTCCAAGACGATACCAAGTACACATTACACAACGCAGGAAAGCAGTACTGTTGTCCCGTGCCCAGGTGAAGGTAGCATTGAACTGATTGGAGGAAGAAGTTCACGCGAAGGGCGTCTTCAGGTTTGCCACAACGGCATCTGGGGAACTGTGTGTGATGACGGATTTACTGAAGCAGCAGCAAGAGTTATTTGCTACTCTCTTGGATTCGGATACATAGGACGAGAATTACACATTGACAATTTTGGCGACAAGGAAGGACAGATATGGTTGGACGACATCAGGTGCAGCGGAACGGAAAAACACATCAGCGAGTGTTCCCACAGTGGATGGGGAGTTCACAACTGTGGACACAAGGAAGACGTTGCTGTGTCTTGTCTGCGTGACTCATCAACATCAGTTATTACTCGTTACACAACGCAGGCAAGCAGCACTGTTGTCCCTTGTTCACGGGAAGGTAGCATTGAACTGATTGGAGGAAAAAGTTCACGTGAAGGGCGTCTTCAGGTTTGTCATAACGGCATCTGGGGAACAGTGTGTGATGACGGATTCACTGACGCAGCAGCAAGAGTTATTTGCTATTCCCTTGGATTCGGCGGATACGTAGGACGAGAATTACACATTGACAATTTTGGCGACAAGGAAGGGCAGATTTGGTTGGACGACATCAGGTGCAACGGAACGGAAAAACACATCAGCGAGTGTTCCCACAGTGAATGGGGTGTTCACAACTGTGGACACAAGGAAGACGTTGCTGTCTCTTGTATGCGTGACTCATCGACAACAGTTGTTACTCATCACACAACGCAGGCAAGCAGTACTGTTGTCCCTTGCCAAAGTGAAGGTAGCATTGCACTGATTGAAGGAAGAAGTTCACGCGAAGGGCGTCTTCAGGTTTGTCATAACGGCATCTGGGGAACAGTGTGTGATGACGGATTCAATGAAGCAGCAGCAAGAGTTGTTTGCTATTCTCTTGGATTCGGATACATAGGACGAGAGGTAGATATTGACAATTTTGGCATCAAGGAAGGACAAATTTGGATAGACGACATCCAGTGCAATGGAAGCGAAAGACACATCAGCGAGTGTTCTCACAGTGTATGGGGAGTTCACAACTGTGTACACAAGGAAGACGTTGCTGTCTCTTGTATTCGTGACTCATCGTCAACAGTTCTTACGTCGACGTTCTCGATCAGCATCAGTCAGAAGTCATCCGCAAAGTTGACCTTACAGTCAACTACGTCGACTCAACTTGGTAGCCGCCAGTTTAATAGTACTTCGTCATCAAATACCACGTCCACGTCTAACATGAACAATCGGAAGTCGTCAACTGAGAAGTTGACCTTAAATTCCACGACAACCAGTCAAAGCAGTAGTGACCAAGTTCGCAATACGACACCTGTAGCATCGACCTTGCATTCCACTGCATCAAATCAAGGTATCAGCGACCAGTTACGTAGCACATTGCCAGCAAGTACAAAGTCGACATCTAAGATGATGTCAGATCCGACGTCGATTTCAACTACATCCATTCACAGTAGCATCAACCGTGCTGCTCCTGATACAACCCAGAACAGCATTGATATGACGCCCATAATCATTGCTGCAGTCATTGTTGGTGGACTTTTGCTGATCCTTATTATCGTCATCATTATCGCGATTATCTGTGTCCTACTTTTTAGACGAAAACCGCGACAGGAACGTACAGAAATGCCTTTGACTCCGGTGACTGCATCTGCTTCCACAAACAACTATAACAACGACGCGTTCGGCGATGCAGCAAAGTATGAAAATCCACCAGCCAACGACCAGGCCTCTGACTACCACACTTACAGTGAAATCCAACCATCATCCTTTCCTGCCGGTGGTGCAGTCGGCGACGTTGGTAGCGGAGACAAACCGTTTGCCAAGTATGATATGTTGCCGGGTGATCAATGACACGATCCGTTGATTTGAACTGTGTACGAAACTTTGAATGAAAACCGACAACATTTCAAGAATCACCATTCACCAACTTCCTAACTGAAGAGGTTTGCGGATTTGAAATAACAGTCTGCGACGAATTGAGAACAGGCTAGTAAGAAGTTATTTTATGTTAAAAAAACTTTCCAGTTTATTACAGTGTGTAATGGCGATATGTATCATCGCAAACCGAAAACGGCAAAAATCATTTTAGGGCTGAATTTGGGGCTGTATCATCATGTGTTAAATTCCTGTTGCCCTCCCGAGCGAGCCATTCTGAATATTTGTAAAACTAAAACATGGTGATTCTCTTGGTACCTGTCTACAACATCCAAACTAAACAAAAATAGTATATGTATGTGTATATATTTCCAAATTTTCGTTACTATGGCAACAAGGGTTGATTTGAGTCATTTTTCGCTTGCACAGTTAAAACGGCCGACCCCGAAAACACCCCACAGAGAAAGAATCGTTTACATATCATCTCCGTTACAAATCGTGTTGTGGCCAATTTTGTGTTTAAATTTGTCACTTTTCGTTACCGTGTCAACAAGTGTTTGTCTAGCAAAAAATAAGTAGCCAACACCAATAAACCCACTATTTGATGCAAAAATGTGGAGCCTTGTGAGACAACTTATGGCAATGTGGTGAAATTGATTGACCCCCAAAACACCCACTTTGGTGCAAAAAATCTTATGGGACTTATCCTACATTTGAGCGGATTTATTGTAAATATAGTGTGCCTATTTGCAGATTTTAGTTACCATGGCAACAGGAGTTAAACTGACACATTTCGCTTGCATAGTTAAATTGGCCGCTTCAAAAACCCCCTATTTGGTGCAGGAATCTTGGTGATATCTCATATAAACACCGTTTTCTATTGAAAATTAGCAATTTTTGTTAAGATGGTAACAAGGGTGGGTCTAGAAAAATTTTGAATGACTCCGTTTGATTGGCTGACCCCAAAACCCCCAGTTTGGTGCAAAAAATCTGGGACCTATGTTAAATTTGACCAGATTTATAGCACATTTTGTGTGAAAATTTGCAGATTTTCGTGACCATGGCAACATGGGCTGGTCTGGCACAAAGTACACTTTCATAGATTATGTGGCCGACCCGTAAAACCCCTTATTTGACACAAGAGCTGAGTTACAGCCAATATTTTCTGTTGAAATTTACCATTTTTGGTTACTATGGTAACAAGGGTGGGTCTAGAAAAATTTTGAATGACTCTCTTTGATTAGCTGATCCCCAAACCCCAGTTTTGTGAAAATTCTGGGACTTATCTTAAATGCGAGCTGAGTTATTGTGATTTTTGTATGGAAATTGCAAAATTTTCGTTGGTGTGACACAAATTTCTCTCACACAGTTACATCGGCAGACCCCGAAAACCCCACGTTTGGTGCGAGCATCTCATCTTGATGATATCTCATACACCAGCTGAGTTATAGCCGATTTTCTGATAAAATTTACCAATTTCTGTTACCATGGCAACAAGGTGGGTCTAACGAAAATTTGAATGACGCCGTTTGATCGGTCAACCCCTAAAACCCCCAGTTTGGTGCAAAATTTTGGGACCTATCTTAAATGCGAGATGAGTTATTGTGATTTGTGTGTGGAAATTTCAAAATTTTCGTTACAATGGCAACAGGGGTTGGTCTGACACAAATTTCACTTACACAGTTAAATCGGCAGACCACGAAAACCCCCTATTTGGTGCAAGAATCTTGATGATATCTTATACACAAGCTGAGTTATAGCCGATTTTCTGATAAAATTTATCAATTTTTGTTCCATGGCAGCAAGGGTGGATCTAGCGAAAATTTGAATGACTCCATTGGATTGGCCGACCCCCCAAACCCCCACATTGATGCAAAATTCTGGG
>Ga0056114_1001529_pt1 | contig 10708 bp, 9 predicted proteins | sample WorMetHERISLAND1_FD_77005 | JGI IMG/M metagenome (GOLD analysis project Ga0056114, IMG submission 77005) | Marine gutless worms symbiont microbial communities from Max Planck institute for Marine Microbiology, Germany - Olavius loisae HERON... ... | reverse complement strand
GAAGGCTTTCCTCTTCAGGCGCTCATTCCCATGACATTCTGACATTCATCATAACTTTTGTAGTGCCTGCGCAGTGACTTCGTCATTTTCAGACACTTTAATCGTTCTTTTTTACTTTACTTTACTTTTTTACCAGGAATTAACTGAAAATACCATAAAACTTTTAATTCTACATGGCCTCTATTTTGTTATCTTTGAGCGGTAGACAAAACCCCAAATTGAAGGGTGGAGATATCAATAACATGCGTTAGTTATGCCTTGTGAGAAGGCCTATCATTAGGCATTGTTTGTTGTGTTTTAGTTCATGTTTGCATGCACGTATTGTTACTGAAGACTTTTAGTTCACATGTTTCATTTAACTGCATTTACTATACCGTTTCTGAAGTTTGAAATCGAAAAAATAAACACCATGAAACTAATTTACCAACTTGTATTAGTCATCAGTTTATCAAATTACACTCCATGACTATGGTTTACATCCTGTTTGCAGTGCTACTGGCTGAATGCAAGGCAAGAGTAGCGTATATTCAGACAACTTCATCTGAAAGCTTGAACTTTGTATGCTGAAACTGTTAACTCACTGAAACCATGGACACGACTTACAAGTTGCAATTTTACAAAGCTTCTAACAATGTGTAAACAATAAGAACATTAATTCAAATTTGTATCATTGAAACTAAATTTACACGCTAAGTCACGTACACATTAACAGCAACCAACTGTAAGGGTTTCACAGTAAGTAACCTGTAGGACTGGACTGAGGTAGACGCAGCCGAGCAGGTGAGTCCAGAGTGGAAGTGACACGTCCGATCATTGGCCGCTGCTGACTGCCCTTCTTCACACTTGAAGACTGACCAGCTTGTTGGTCCACATCATGCCTCCCGGACAGCTGCCATTCACCATGAGAAAACTCGTCTGAAGTTTGCTTTGGCATTTGAACAGATTCACCAGGTACGTGATATTCACCTTCTGCCAGTTGCACAAGACAGCTTATTAATGACATTTCAGCAGCAGAAACTGCCAACATTTCAAACCGATATCAACTCATGAAGAATATGAAAACGTGTCGACAATTCACTTGCTTTAACAGAGGATGTAATCTTATTTTAAATATTACACGACAAGTAAAGGATTCCAAAATGCATGTAGACTGAATCATTCGCAAGGAAGATCCGTTTTAGTGTACAGTATGCAAAAATTTTCAAACTCATCATATAGTCATTCATTCATTTCTGGCATGGACCACAAGGAGTGGATGATTCTGAGCTACGCAATTGCTCCAATCAGGGAGAGGTTACTGGATTTCAATAGTCTTCAGTGAGTGAGCACTTTTAAACAAGCTGTCATCGTTACAATCTGTTAGCATAATCTTTATCACAGTTCTGCCTATCAAGTTAATACAATAATTACCAGACAGGAGTCCGTTGTCTGCACTGGTTTCCTGTACAAGGGGTCGTCTTGACTGATGCTCGTTAGCTACAGTGCTGTTCTGTGGAATTTCTCCGTCATCATGATAACCATTATCAGTGTACTGCTGCAGATGCTGAACCTGACCAAGGCTCGTCTCACCGAGGCTACCTTCAAACCGACCAGCAGCAAACTGCTGTTGACGGGATCTCAACTGTTGCTTGGTGTCAGCAGCTGGGATTGCTGCACCTAACAGAGCAAGGTGCTCAGGAAGTGGTTGCATTGACGCGATCACTTCACCTTCACTTGGTAAACCATCAACCGGCGAGTCCTAACAGAGAGCACACACAAATCATCAGCATCCACTGCCATCCAACGTCAATGCATTTCCACAACAGTGTAACATGATAACATGACACCGTCTATCTGATATCTCAGTACCGGTACATCAAACTCTGCTCACTAAAGCCAAATAAAAGGCAGCATAAATATCCCAATATCCCCAAAATCTAATTTAAAATTTTTCCTTATCTGATTTTCTGTACAATACTGTAAAGCCATTAAAACTTCGAATATAATATGCCATCGAATATAATACGCACCCCAACCTTAGGTTTTTGTCAGAGTGTAAGAATCTGTAGACCTATGTATAATACGCACCCCCATATCAGCACTCAGGAGGTCAGTATATCTGCCAAAAACGGTGATGAGCGTACGTGATCGTAAGCTGCCATCCGAAAGACGTCTCAAAAATGGCCTTGGTCGCTGGGTCCAGCACAGTGGCGGTGGTACTCGTAGCGACGTCAATTGAGCCAAATCGCTCATGAATGCACCGGCGTATGGCCTTGAACGGCCCGCACTACTGCGCCTTGCCGTCAGTCACTGCGTGGCATTCAGTTCGCCCCTCTCCCCTCCCTGTCTATTATGACCATGCGACGGCCGGACACGGGGTGGGGAGGAGCAGACTCAGCCCATGGAGTCCAGCCAGTCAAATGCTGCAACATAAACTAGAAGGACCGAGCCGCCTTGGTCCACTGTAGGCCTATGTCGGTAATTAAAATTGCAACCGGTAATACGTAATTTTACCGTTTTCGACGATCGTTTAAATCTGAAATAAAGATATAGAAATAGCTAGATCTATGTATAATACGCACCCCTGACTTTCAAGGCAATTTTTATAGTAAAAAAGTGCGTATTATATTCGAAGTTTTACGGTATTTGATAAACTGCAATTTTAAATGGCAGAGAAATATAAGTGCTTTACAATACAAAAACCACAAATTCACAAAATATCTACAACTTCTTTAGTATTCCAGCTAACAGAAACACACAATTAAGGACATAAAACCAAGCTAATCTCATCTCTTTGCTTCACAGGTTACAGCAAAAAATGTGGAGTAAAATGCACACATACTGCGTCAATATCTGCGACGAAATTGATCGTATCTTCGTCGTCTGAACCGTGTCGCAAACGACTTGCATTTAGCAGGTGCTTGCGAATTCTTTGCTTCAGCACTAAACGCAATTTATGTCCCACCATCAACACTTTACGGCAAAACATAACCACACAACAAACATCAAATAAAAAGCCATCGGCAAATCTTTAAATAATCGAAATCAAATTATGCATGAAAACCTGTGCTAAACTGTAACACATCTGTCTCAACTCAACTCAACTCAAGTTTATTTAAAATCTGTAGCCGAAAGGCTAAAACAGGTACAATGCAGTGCACAATGTAAAAATACAATAAAACGAACGCAATACAAAAATAGGCTATACAGCAAAAAGTCCAATGTTCGCAAATACCTTGCCTCCGACAATCAGTGATATTAGTAAATACATATTAGTTTATATAGTTGATTATGTAGAAGTGAACCTCGATGGAACTTTGAGACCATACAACTGTTTTCAGTTTAAATCATAAATTGGTCCAGACTTCAGACTGTAATGCAGTGATTTCAGACTGGCCAGTAAAGACTGCGTTGCAGCAGATGTCTGGAAGCCAGTCAATAGCAGATACTCTTACTAAAGCCAATTACAAACGCTGGAAAGTGCAGAACTGGGATGCAATATTCAGCATTTTGGAGCCCTTTCCAGTTACTCCACACGTTACTGTGTGCGTACCACTGAACTGGAAGCTAGAAGTAACATTCTATTGGCCTATGCTAAACCAGTATACAGTCAAGTACTACATTACGCTGAATAGAGACGTGGTATGCTTGCATGTTGGCTGACTGCATCATACGGCAGACGTTTTAAGACATCCATGTAATGAGGGACATCTATAGATAAAATGTGCTGAACAGAGTTACAGATGCTTTCACTCACATTCGTTGGCTTCGGCGTCAGCGACCTCGCCTTCACTCAACATGTTGATGACCCACTGTCCCTCCGACACACACTCATTGGCCGTAGCAGTAGCTGAGAGGTCACTGCTGACGGCCGCTGACTCAAACTCAGTGTGTATAGGGCTTGATGGCAGCGGCAACGGATCAGCTGGCGCAGGTGACTGTTGCTCCCTTACAGGTAAGCTGGCAAATACACCATCAATACCTCCAACCTTACTATACACAGGTGTGATTGAAATAGAGCTGATAGCTTGCTTTGCGTCTAACACCACACAAAATGATTGCTGGAGACAGGTTTCATAACATGCTACATCTCAACGAAAGGACAAAACATCTGCATAGATAAAGCATATGTAACTGTCTGTTTATCTTAGCTTGCAAACATCTCACCAACATAACAGATTCAACTCTGGACACCTTACAACGATCACATTTTCACATAAACATTTTTAAACCCACAGATCCTACATTTGCGGGAAACAGAACGGTACAGAATGGAAGGCAGCGTGAGCATGTTCCCTCAACACTGAAAGAAGGGGCCACTGCAGTTTACTTCTGGTCTAGGCTCTGCATAAAATACCAAAAACTCATTTCCAACCTAAGACTTATGCTAGACAATCTGTGCAATCATTACACCACCAGACAAAAAAAAGTGTACAAATTTGTGCACAGTACCTCTCCTCCATTTTGGATTGTTGAGAGCTCCCTCAGTCGGGGTCCTTGTCACTCCACTAAGCAGTGTAATTCAGAATTACTAACTAATAGTAGTCTCTAAATAAACTTTTACAATGATCTTAGGACAAAGGAGTAAAAGAGTATCCACAATCTCTTAGGTTGTCTGGTATGTAAGCCGGAGGCACTAAATGATGTAAGCAGTAGCAGACTATCATCTAAAATACAAGCTAGTGTTTGTTGACCTATATTGTGCAAAATGTCATGAACATTCAATTCATAATTCTACTCAGAGAGGAATATCAAGGACAAAGCAAGACTTAACCTACTCAATAATTAGTACAAACAACTTACAGCTCACACACTGTTGATGCATCTACCATTGTGACAACGGCGACTGGTCTGCCAGCAGGAGCTGATGAGGTAGATGGAAGCTTGGCTACAGCAGGGACTTCTGGCACTACAGGTGGTTCTTCTGGTACAAAAGGCGACGGTGTCAGCGGCGACGGTGTCGCTGGTGTCATCAGTGGTGTGCTGACATCGTGTTGTTCAACGAATGGCGACGATGACCGACCAGCACGTTCTGCATCTCTCTCTGCATCACTCACACCTACCACAGTCCACACTACACACACTGTAACATACTAACTGACAGTTACCCAGCTGGTGCTTCATCATCCAAGTTCAACCACATCACTCCATTCCTTCATCAGCTTCATCGGCTGAACGCTCCAGTATGGAGTCACTTACAAGCTCGCCGTTCTATCTGACAAACACTTCCATAGAATGGCACCAACGTACCTGGTCGATGAAGACTATCAGACCACTGACATCAGGATTAGATCTCGCCTACAATCTATGTCACTTCCTCCTATATGCCGTACATGGCTGTCAACTGTCGGTCATTCAGCCTTTCCGATTGCCACTTCACATCCTGACCATCTCAGTTTTCTGCAGCTGCCTCTTTGGGTGCTCATTCTCTTGACTTCTGTGATGCCTTCTCATTAATGGACACTATAATAGATCACATTACTGACTTACTAATTACTTAGAATTCACATTCTATTAACGAGACGAACCAGAAACCCATCCAAAGTTGTGGCTACACCAGAGCAACAATTTAGCAACGTGCAAATATGTCTTGGACAATCTGTTTCACCAACATTTGGCACCAATCATATTTGGCAGGATAAACCAATGGGGTAGAATCTTACACAATGGGGTAGAATCAAGGAGGCTCTGTCATGGATATGCCCTCAAATGATGGCTTTTTTAATTTCGGTGGTTTTCTCATGATTACTTATTTTGTTAACAGAAAAAAACCCCCAAAAGAGCAACATCATACTCACTGTCACACACAGTGTCTGTTATTTCACACTTGTAGCTAGACAGCCAGTTGGAGAGATGACTAACAAATTGAAACAATACAAAAGGAAATGCAAGTGCACAAATAGAAACAGTTATAGTGATAACACAGTATATCGTATGATAAAGAAGTTGCTAATAAGGCCTAAAATCAGTTACAATATGTAAGGTGTCAGTTTTAAAATGATGTTCAAAGTTTTTCATCACTTAATTTTGTACAAAACAAATAATTACAAAAGCAACAAATGTTAAACAGGATGGAAAATGTTTTTAATCATGCAGATACAGAGTGGTGAAAATCATTGCTGTAATCAGCACACAGACTACACAAGGTGACTCAGAAAAATGACTGCTAATAGTTTGTGTCAACATCATCTGCACAATATACAGCATGAATTAGTAATGTCTTGACACAAGGTTCAGCTTGAACTAAACATAAAAGTGACAAGTGTGTCACCCCGATGGTTAAGACAAAAAGTGCCTGCCCCTAGCAGTAGTTTGTTTCAATATGCCTAACACATGATCTCGAGATAATGAACGAGATGGTACCAGAGCATCTGTTAAATGGAACAGAGTGGGTCGAAAGTCTACTTGAGTGGAGCGAAGCAACGAGGGGTCCCAGAATTCACAGAGTGTCATTGACCACTACTGTGCAAGTGAAATGTCAGAGAGAAAGATGCACATTGTTACTGCTTCAGACTAGATGGGCTGAGGGCTGAACGAAATGACAACATGTCGACTGACCATCATATGACGGAAAATCGCCAGCGTCATCCGTGAGGCTTTCTGCTGCTTCAGCGGCCGGCGGGACTGGTCCAGTGGCCGGCGGGACTCTTTCAGCAGCCGGCAGTGGCACGTCTGTCAGCACTTGACTAAGGTCAGCGGTGGCAGAGCGTTGAGGTGCCATTGGCGGTGACACGTGCTGAGTCGGCGACGCAGTGGGCGTCGGCAACGGAGTGGGAACTCGCGGTCTCTCAGCCTTTAAACACATACACGCGGCAAAAACACATCAACACATGCAAGTGTCAGCCGAACTCACAGTGTTTGATCTGTGGTTGAACACTAGAGATAATGACTGCCAGGACCTAGGACAAGCTGACTGAATGCCAGCCAGCTGGAGATGTTGATGATGACATCACAAAGATGATATGTGATGTTCTCACTGGTGTAAAAAAAGAACCAAGACCCCAACAATTATTATTACAAATATATACACACGAGAACGTACTGCATGGTCGGGTGTCACTGCAGGTACAGCATCTGGCTGAGAAGTAGGCGGAATTGTCACATGCTGATTCGCTGCACGCTCGTGCTCTTTCACTCTTTCGGCAAACATGGCAGAAATCTTTTCGGCAAGAACCTCGCGGACCAATGAAGTGACCAGTGGACTGTCCACTGGACGTCCAGCGTCGACAAACAGCTGGACTCCAGACTGACCGATTGCATCGGCTGATCAATTACACAAACACACAACACACTCAGTCTAGTGGACCAGCTCATCACTGATATCATTAACCACATTCACCAGAGATCAGGCCAAGACTCTCTTTGTGAACTGATAAAAGTGGGAGCTAACCTTGCTGACATCCAATCAGCACAGTCAAAGCATTTCTCACCTACAAACGTTGGAACTCATCATTTCTCCCACTGTGCCGCTCGCTACATTTTGGACTAATCGCCCACTTCATTGTGTACTGTTCAGTGGCATTGCGAGAACTTTTTGAGAGGAGGTGTGTAACCTTGTAATTTTCTCTCGTCTTAAGCAACTGACACCGTCCTTTCATTTCCTTCTTCACTGTTCCACACTGTTGTATGCAAGTCACTTCAACCGTCTTCAGCTTCAGGCAGCGGACATCACTAACCATCGTTCTTTACCGTACTGTTCTTTACTCTGTACTGCAAAATGTTACATATTTTGTGGTCAGATCAGCTGGATTATTTAATATGGTTATTAGAAAACCACAAATCTGGCGAGGTAACTTATCTCACGTTTGAGAAGCCGAACTGTTTTACGTGCTCTGTGCACTGGAGCACTGTCTTAACCTGATCTAAAAATTACTAGTGTAAGAGTAACCTAGCAATAAAATACGAACTTTTTATGGCGTTCCAATATTAAGTGAACAAAATATATGTGAGTGATATGACAGACATACAAAATCACAAAAATGATGCAGTTTTGTGCTTGTGTGACACCGACCTATCACACGATCACTGGTTGACTGAACGTCTGAGGCAACTGACGATGTGTCTGAGACGTAATCCGGTGACCTCATCAGCAACTGTACTGCTGGACAGTAGTGCTGCCTGTCACGCATCTCAGAGACAATCCTTGCCATTATCTCTTGCTCCACGCTGCACCATTCATCACTATACACAGTTAAACACTCCAACAGACTGCTACATCTAAACCTGAGGAGGGTTTTCACAGCACAGATGACACTTATAAATCCTGAAGATGATACACATTACACATAAATGCACAACACCAAAGATACACAGCATACATAACACCAAAAACATCAACAAAATCACATAGTTTTTACATCAAAAATGCACTGCAGTTGACCAATGACATCTTCCGACCAACGACATCTTGCGTGAGTATGTAAGTAGGTTCTTAACGGCACATCAGCTCAATGACATCTTGCAATGGTGTCCAACTTGTAACAAATGAAACACAGAAAGAAGCCCACGTTATATTCCTTCACTCCTAATTCGCTGTGCAATATGCACATCGTATATCATATAGCATCAGGACAACACAGTAAAATACTACACTGCTTTATCAAGCTCTGCCAACAACCAATCACACGCATTGTTTCATCTGCTTGATCAGTTCTCCAGCCAATCAACATATCTGTTCATTCACTCACACAGATTCACATGTCGACAGTCATAAAAAGGATTCTATATAATTTTATTACATATGTGGCACAAAAGTATCATAATTGTACATTAGCTATAACTATAAAATATATATGGAAAGTGCAGAGTGTAGCATAGACTTTTTTTATCTTTTTCTATTTACAAAACAAAGAACTATGTTGTTGACACACGGCAGCAGACAGCATCGGAGCAGAAAAAATGCTCTGAAAGCAGAGCATAAAAGAGTGTAATTCATTAAGAATTGTTAGAAAATGATTCAGAACATATACATTGGCACAAATGCAAAGGACAGTTGTTACAAAACTAGCAATTATCAATTCTACATAGTACACAGTATGCTGACCAGTCAACAACTTCTCTCTGCAGTACATCAGCCTGCTTGATTCTTGACGCCATGTCGTCAGAGCTCTGCGTAGTCGCAGGCGGCTCCGGAGGCAAAGGCTGTATCTCCCTAACAGGAAACTCAGGACCTTCATAGCTGACTGGTGACGCAGTGTGACCAGGCACACTAATTGCCGGCATCTCTTCAGACATGCTGTGATCATCATCCAACTCGGACTCATCTTCTTTTACAACTTCCTCGTCTTCTTCTTCTTCTTCCTCCTCACCATCTCTGTTGTTGTCGTTCTTGTTGTCGTCCTTCACCATTCAACAGCAGCGATAAACTCATTATCCCATAACGAGCTAAGTAAGTAAGTAAGTGAAAGTGTAGATTTATAATGCAAGGCATGGCATTGCCCTACAACCTCAAACGTGCCACGCTGGCAGCAGATTCACCGTAATTCTACTGTTCTTGTCTATTTGCCGTTGCCCCGTGAGATAACATGGCCAGAGTAAAATAGCCACATAGCAGCAGCCAACCTCCTTTTCTGTAGTCATCGGCCAAATGCCAGCTTATAGTGGAATAGCATGGATACGGGCGCCAGGACAGTGGGTCACTTTAACTTTTGACTTAGCCTTTCACTGAGCAAAACCTTAAGCTGAATGATAAAGTTCGGACTTAGACCAAAGCTCAACTTAACTTTGGACTTAGACTTTTGCTGAACGAAAAATAAAGTAAAAAAGTAAAGTGACTTTAGTCCTAGTGAAAGTTAAGCCCTAGGGCTTAAGGCTATCTCTTCCATGCAAATTCGACCGACTTAAGTCAGCTAGTTCGGCTTAACTTCGGTCTAAGTATGTACCTAGACCGTCACTTTGGTCTCAGACTTTCGCCGAGCGAATCGCTAAGTCCAAACTTTCAAAGTTTGGAGTTAGCGATTCACTCAGTGAAATCACTTTACTTTTTGACTTAAGTCTGGACTTAGACTGAACTTTAGCTCAGCAAAAGGCTGAGCGAAAGGTTGGTCAAAAGTTAAAGTGACCCAGTATATCATGCAGTGTACCTGCTGACTCTCTAGCAATTTGCTCACTAGTTCTACCCACAGGCTGAGCTTATCCTGGAGATTTGTTAAACAAAATATCATCACCAACAGTCACCAATCCCAGTACCGATCAGAAATGATGTACAGTACATGTAATCATACTAACTAAGAACAAAGCAAAACTGCCACGTTACCCGTCTATCACCACACAATTTTAATGATAGCACATGCTACTTGATGACAGACAAGTGATAATTATGCTCAGCTTGTTGTGGAACTCACTGAATCACTGCAGTCGAACAAGATTGAAATAAATGTTCAGGCTACAAACATGGATCTGGCTTGTGATGCCATCTCATGAACAACTCTGGAACACTGGGTTAAAGCAGTCATCGAGCCGGGGTATGCTTTGTGGCGTCCCCCAAGGTTCGCTGTTGGGTCCTCTCCTGTTCGTGCTGTACACTGCTGATCTCGGTGTTATTGCGGATAGACACGGAGTCAACTCACACTTCTATGCCGACGACACACAGCTGTACGTGTCCGCTAGACAACACAATGCTCGCGATGTCGAGGAACGTCTAACAGACTGCATGGAAGACATCGCACAATGGATGGCATCCAACCGCCTGAAGTTGAATCCAGCGAAGACAGACTTCATGTGGTGTGCG
>Ga0056114_1001528_pt1 | contig 10708 bp, 6 predicted proteins | sample WorMetHERISLAND1_FD_77005 | JGI IMG/M metagenome (GOLD analysis project Ga0056114, IMG submission 77005) | Marine gutless worms symbiont microbial communities from Max Planck institute for Marine Microbiology, Germany - Olavius loisae HERON... ... | reverse complement strand
CTGTGTACTGTGTGTTCCTTCAGTACTTTGATACTGTTGGTTGGGTCTTTTGACCTGTAAAAACCGTCTCCCATATAACCTATACTGTGTTGGCGGGGACGTAAAACACTGCTCAATCCAATCTGTGTGTCTTCTGGCTTTGACAGCATTAGCCGTTTAGAAATGACATGACAGAAATGTTGCAGCTTATTGTTATGGCAGTCCTGGTAGGTGTGCACTTATGTTAACATCTTTTGCTTAGTCAATTTTGCTAAGTCAATACATAAATTAGTATCATTAGTATGTATAGGTTGCTCCAGATGGTCGTTCACATTGGTAAGTTTGGGCATGCCGAAATGGTATTAAGCTGTGTAATTCTAACAAACATTTTTGAATAACCATTAGTAGTTGTGCAGCTGCATCGAGAGCATTGTATTCTATTGTGTGTCGTTGCAGTGTCGACTTTTTCCTGTGTGGGTTACACGCTCTGTTCAAAGGAGACTTGAGGATCACGTCTTCACGTGATGAGTGGGTGTTTAGTGACATGGAACTGCTGCGCCGTGTCATTGCTCCTGGAATCCGTATGTCTGTCAAACTTCACCAGGTAATCATCGTTACTGCTGTGCCATGATCTTGGTGGATGAAATATGGTTCTTATCAGATGACTGATACGGCTGTGGTTGATGTGTTTACCGTGCTGAATGAGTTGTTGCTGATGCTTTAGCATTCTGTGTGGGCGACTATCAAAACTGTTTGGTGAGAGATGGTCTCGAGAGCTGGTTGTGGGTTGTCTGTCTTTGACTGATGTATGATTGAGATGACTTGATGGACTGTTCCAGGTGACTGAAGCCGCAGCATTGTAGGTGACAGAGTCCTGTTTTGTGGTTCATGCGTGTGTTTTGTGTTTGGCTGGTCATTTGCAGTGCAGTTGTACAGTGCTGATCTGTATTCAGTCACGTTGTGTTGTTTTAGTCTGTGTTAATAATAGTAATACTAGGATAATCTTTATGGTGCTGTCGTCATGCTTAAAGCATTATGATTGTTAACCCAATTCATGTGATGAATGCAGTACACTGATAGGTGGCTACTGACCTCTGGACCAAACTGATCAGCTAGAGCCTGCCCCGTAGGCTGCCAGTAAACTACACTCACCATCGCCTGCAAGCTGATACTCATTTTACCATCCCACGGAGGGTAGAAGGCTGAGTCGACTTAGGTGGCTGGCTACATACCGAGATGGTTTACACACTCACACACGGTAAAATTTAGCTACTAAGAGGCCAGAGGTAGACTAACTACGTTGATCGAGACCAGTGTGTTACCACTGTATTGGTACTGTTATGGATGTCTTAATACCTAGTTGCCATTGCATTGTCTTTGCACCAGGATCACTTCACGTCACCTGAGGAGTACGACGACCAGCAGGTCTTGTATGAAGCTATATCATCACATGAGCAGAACATGGTCATCTCGCACGAAGCTGACCCGGCGTGGCGTAATGCTGTCCTGTCTAATGTGCCGTCGCTGCTTGCTCTGCGGTGAGTGTGCTTCAGTAGATCAGTATTATCCATTATCCATGTTCACTGCACGACATTCACATGCAGGTGCAAAAATGCAGTTGATTCCTGCATGGATAGATGTGTGACACACTTGATTATGCCATTTCTGCAGACAGTATCGAGTGATGCATATATCCTGTGAATTAGAAAGTGCACATCTTTTATGTTTTCAACAGCATTGTCGGACCTTTTATAAGCATCGGTGATTTCTACTTGGTATGATTTTTGGAGCTTGAAATAGCATACTTATGAACAGACTAACGTGTTGCTTTGTGTAGAAGCACTTGTTAGGATGAGCGTGTAACTCTGTTGCCATTTAGTTGTAAATTTGTTTCATATCTGTCGCTCAAAAATCATGCATATGGTTTCACAGCATTATTACCACAGCAAAAACAGAATAGTCTGTTACGTGTCACTTCATAGTAGTTTGAAATATTCTATTTGCACGGCTTGTTGTATGCTGCAGTCACGTGTTTGACGATGGTACAGACGAGTACAAAGTCATCATGCTCAATAAATGTTACCTCAGCTTTCGAGTTATCAAGGTAGTTTTTCATCATACTGAACAAAATTTGACAGTGGTTTCTACACTTTAGACTTTATTTGAATTTCTCTGAAGCAGAACGAACCTGGCAAAGAGTGATCATATTTATTTACTTTATTTATTTATTTATTTTATACAAAGTTTGAAGATTCACTTTTGCTTTTGGAAATTGTCAGTGTTCAAGAATTTTTTGAGTGTTAAATTTTGATTAATGATGCTTAGTAAGTGCTGATTTCCTAATTGTGTAACCCAGTTTGCTGGCAAAACCCTGTATTTTTGGATCTAACACTGTGTTGTTTCGAAGTCTATTGCATATTCAGGTTTCTCTACTCTACTTGTGGTGGTCAATAATGGCTTTCAGTAACATAAATAAAGCCAAAATGGTTTCGTCTATTGTCTCTTAGTTGAATTTGACAATTTATTGTTAATTTGTTAGAAGTTAACACAGTTGTTGTGTATTGATGATATATTTAGTGAAATGGTTGTACGTATGAACGTGTTTGGTAAGTATCCCATGTGTGTATGTTTGACAGGTGAACAGGGAGTGTGTTCGCGGCCTGTGGGCGGGACAGCTGCAGGAGTTGATATACCTGCGTAATCGCAATCCTGAGCGAGGCAGCATACAGAATGCCAAGCAGGCTCTGCGCAACATGATAAATTCATCGTGTGACCAGCCGATCGGATATCCGATCTACGTGTCACCGTTGACGACGTCGTACAGCGGAACAAACGACCAGTACACAGGCATCACAGGACGAGAGTCGAGCTACAATGCATTCTTCGACATGTGCAGAAGACTCTGGCACAGGCTAGTTAATGCTGACGTCAGTGTCATTTATGTCGTGGCAACAGTCGCAGGTCGAATCTGAGGTGGCATGAGAGTGACTAGACGTGATAAACAGAAGAGAAAGGTTGAGATTTAAGACGGGATTTAAAAGTGGCAAGACTGTGAGATGAATGGATATGCAGAGGGAGAAAATTCCAATTATTAGGTGAAGATACACAAAAACCTCTAGAGGCAAAAAAGATTTAGCATAGGGACGAACAGCAAGAAGGTTACTGTTAGTAGATCGCAAACATCTAGATGACCTGATACATTATTAAATCCACAACTTTTATCACAGCTTGTGACCACAGTAGAATTCATTGAGAGGTCCATAATGTAAACCCTGCCATATGTCAAAACCCCATGTCCAGTAGTTGCTAAGCTTTGCAGTTAGATGCTGATGTCGATGCAAAATTTTTATAGAATTCGCCTGTTGCTGCCTGTGTGTGTTAGTAGTTTGTTTGGATTCTTGCAACTCATCACAGCAGCCCAACCCCATAGACCAATTTTTGTGTAAAATATGTCAAACGATGTGTTTCCATGCTAGAATATGCTTTTGGGGGTTGCATATTAATATATATGCATTACAAGCAATGTGTTGCTAAATTAATATTACCGTTGTCGTGTTTACCGTTTTAGCTGTGAAATTTACCAACACCGTTGTCCTTAGATGTCATTTTAAACTGTTAAGTTTTCCCTTTTTAGTAATTAAAATAATTAGTTCTTCAGTGTGTCTTGTCCTGGTTTAATGTGTACACTTAGAAGATAAATATTTGCTAATTTCCTTGAAATCTTAACGTTTTTGCCATTGTTTTGTTGAAAGTTCTCGCACAATTCGGATGCCTTTGAGTGACAGTTTTGCTGTTTTAGGGTAAGAACGCGGTGTGGTTCAAGTTGCACTGGCAGCAGCTCAGTACCTGACGATGCTCTGGGATGTCGTCCGTCTGTCACTGTTGCAGCTGCCGGACCAAACCCCGTGCTGCGTTGTCAGCTGCCGGTGTCAGAAGGAGGTGGTAACAGTGCCGTGACGTTGGGTGCCAGTCCGGCTGGTAAGTCTGTTGGACTGCCAAGTCTGGCCAGTCTCATCTCATCAGACTCTTCCCGAGATGTATTCCAGCAACGTGTACAGGTAAACCAGTGTTTGCATTCATTTCTTGAGTGTCCTTGTTTTGTTTTAAATTTATTTTATTCACTGTTTATGTGACAGAATAATGTTCTAATAATATTATTATAATATATCTGAATATTAATGCCAGTGCTAATGTTTATTAGTGCTGTCATCATGGCAAAGCCAATGTGAGAATTCACTCGTTTAGTTCAATAAATGCAGACTAAAACTGCCAACCCTCAGACCAAGCCAACTGACTTGGGCTGTTAGTCCGCTTGTAGGCTGCCATCATCTACATCCGCCGTCACCATTTATTGCTATTACTCATCCTGAAGGCTGATACTTATTTTACCGTCCCACTGAGGGTAAAAGGCTGAGTCGACCTAGGTGGCTGGCTACATACCGAAATGGTTTATCCGCTCGCAGATGTTCACCCATCGAAGTACTAACTAAGCGAAATGTAGAGTAACTATGTTGATGGAGACCAACACAAATATACTGTTAGCGACGACGCCCATTGATGTGTTACTGCGTTGACTGTAGTTGTACGAACTCTGAGTAATGGTTTGAGTGCTGCTGGAGAAGAAATATATCCTGATGACCATCTGCAAGATCTGAATGAATGCCCAATGTTATCTGTGTCAAGTGACGTCCTTTGCTAAATTTCGTCTGCAAAGTGCAGATTGAAGATTTGATTTGGCTCTATCATTTTTTGTTTGTTACCACCATTTCTGAAAATTTGTGAATGAAATTTTTGAGTTAGATGTTAGGATGGTCTTGCGTGCCTCTGTTTGGTTGAGCATTGTAGAAACTACTAAAGGATAAATTGATCAGTTTTGGTTTCTTCTTGTAGGGCTTATCGAGTTATCTCAGAATATGAACATTTCATTGGACGTGGAAGGTGTCCAACAATGTCAGATTTTTCAAATTTGTAGGTAAATTGTGCTGAAATGGCTGAACAGATTATGGTAACTCTTACAAGACCAGCTGCCCTCAGAGTGTGCTACATAGATTGTATTAGAAAAGGATATTGATTTCCCTGAAGTGCAGCTATTTACTTCTAAAACCTAACCCAAATGTGAGACTGCCTTTTTAAGATATATTTTATTGGCCATATATCCAACAGCTACCAGCGGTCTGTTCATCATTTATATAACTAAAAGCATATAATTCGAAGAAGTGATGCTGCAGTCAATGTGTGTTATTTGTATTTTGGTTTTTATGCTGTTTTTCCAGATCAGTGACGTTACACAAGTCTACGACAGTATCAACGTACGTCGTGGAGAGGTGATGTGGCCAAGTGAGGAATGGCGGACTGTTGGCGGATCAAGTGGCTGGAGCGGCTGGTGTCCAAGTGTGGGAGATGAGGGCACTGTTGTCCATCGATGGATTCCGTCCCACAGAGATCCGAGCCGCCGGTCTCACACTGATAAGACAATCTTTCTGGTGCAGATTGATGATAAGTATGTTCCAGTTGCGGAAGCGGGACTGACGTTTCTTGGAGTGGAAGTATGATAATTACTTAGAGAAATAATAATTGTTTGGAAATATTTAATTTTTCATAAGAAGATAAAACATTACTGTTGGCCTTATCTGCCTGATGCTGGCTGGGACCTATTTCGTTTGTTTGTTTTTTTGTGTAGTGTCTCGATTTGGTTGTATAGATATTATGTATACGAGCACAGCTTTATGTGTACATTTGGTCAATTTCTTTGTTGTACTGTAGTCTTTGGTGCCCGAAATTTGTCACAGTGCTTAGCCAGTTGCCAACATTCCATTGATCCATTGTTTTCACGTGAGCACCACACGTTTTGGTAAACCATGCCAAAGATGCTGTATAACATTTCTTATGACATCTGTTGGCAGTCGGTTTGCACGGAGGTTTATATTCGTTGACTGTTCGTTGTTTGCTGACTGAAGTGTAACTGCTGCCGTAGACAGTTCCTGTGAACAGTAACCAAGACTAGTCTGTTCAGACTCAGCTGAGTTCAGTTCTCTTACGTGTGTCTGTGTTGGGTTATGATGATCGACACCTATTCGGGTGCTCGTCGTAAGCCGTTATGCAAAATCAGCTGCTGACAAGGAGAACGTTGTCACAGCTGAGTTGTGTGTCCCTACTAGCTACAGTGCTTTCAGTATTTCTGATGTAGGAATTGTGTTCAGGACAATTGTGTGCAGTTCTCACTGCAGAGAATTTGTTGTAATACTAATAGCTGTTGTTGACGTCGGGCATCGTGTGTGGGCGTGTCTGCTGATGAATGACGCCTGGTATTGTCACATGTGCCAGAAGTGAATATTTGTCTTTGATTAGTGTACCATAGACTATTGCTCAGGACACGTGCTAAGTCAAACTTACTTTGTCAGAGCGATTCATTTTATGTTGACAGTGTTGAGTTCTCAATTGCAAAGCCCTGTTTAGGATTTGAAATACGGAAAATGCTTCGTCTCAGTGTTAGTTGTAACTTAAGAGATCGTATGAACTGCTGTCTTCTCTGGTTAACAAGCCAGCAGGCATATGTATGCTGCACAGAAGTGAAAGTGTAACAGTCTGAAGCATACATGTGCTCTTAAAGTTTAAAGGTTAAATGATATTTATGATAGCTCTTTGTGTACACAGCTCAGAGCTACGGGTTGTCGCCTGACATATGGGATCAGTGTTACCTGCCAACCAACACAGGTGAACGTGCCCTGCCTAATCTCAGCCAGAAAGGCTGGTACTCGATTTACCTACCCGGAGGGATAGAAGGCTGAGTTGACCTGTCTGGCTGGTTACAGAACGAGATGGTTTGCCCACCCTTAGATGTAGAGAAACTACGCTGATCGAGACCAATGCGTTACCACAAAGCCAGGCCACCAAAGCTGTTGTTGATGTTCACGTAAGTCCTTTGGGCTCCAGCTTTGGACGTTTGGCCGTTGCTGTGACACTGCCTGCAGGAAATCGATACATGTGCTTTCATTGCAGAGTTTGCAACTGGAATGCCCTTTTCGTCTGGAATTTGTTTTTGTCCAAAACTTTCAGTGTTCGCGTGAAATTGCAAAGAAGACTTCGTTACAACATTACAGTTTCTGTGTAGATAGCTGCTGGCGAGTTGTATCGAGAGTGCAAGTGCGTTACATTGTCATGTATGAAGGAGCATAGAGCTTAGCATAGAGCATAGACAAAAAATTGTCAAACACAGCTGAATGCCAGGGAGAAATAGAATGTCTTCAGTTTTTTTATGAAAGTTGCAGTAGAGGTTTTGTGTCGAATGTCAGCGGAGAGAGCGTTCTAAGCAGATGGACCAGAGAATTAAAAGGCTCTCTCTGTCTCTCTCTTGGCTTTCTACGAAAACGTGGTATCTCGGAAAGAAAACTCTCCGTAGATTGCATAAATTCTCAACGATTTCAGGCATGATATAGCTGCTATTTGGGTGCTTAAAATGCAGTAAAAGTGTAAAACCGTCAATATCCATCCATCCTCTTCACACTTGTTTTGTGCACCTTCACTTTAGCTACCTGATACCATTCAGACGAAACGTTTTAGGAGCTTCCTGTCAACACTCTTCAGCAGCATTATTAATTTATCACTAGTTATATATGAATGCACTATTCTATAAAATGGTAAATGGCTCCCGATATTATAGAGCGCTGGAAAGTGTCAGCATAGCGTCAGCTTCGTCTACCGCTCTTACCATTTACCCATGCCACATCCGAGTCCATCAACACTGACAGTCTAAACTCCAACTTCCTACAGCTCGGAAGAAGGAGTGGCGGCCGGCCACAGCGGACAGTTCACCCCATGCGGTTACCTGTTAACACTGTGATACATACTACTTTAGTATGCCTCGAACCCACAACCTTCCGATTGTTGGTCCGATGCGCTACCAGTTGTGCCACCGACTCCCCGATAATTAGACACGAGAGTTAGCTTTGTTAGTTGTTACCAATCATCGGCTCCATGACAGGATTTAGCCATAAATGGAATTACTCTGGCAGCTGTACATATAGTTTTGTGAGATGTTGGCAATGCTATGCCTGTTTGCATCAATGCATACAGTTGTCGCTCGCTGGGAGGTGCCTTTGTGCAGGTTGGAATTATTTACGATCAATGTGTGGTAGTTTGTAATTAGTTGTCCTTCAGATGTGGTGAATCGACGTGTGACATTTGATTTGTGATCTTCACGCCGAACCGTAATCTCTAGGATGTCGTGGTGCTTGCTCTATGATAGGCTTGTGTGTGTTTGGAATTGCGGTTCATGATGTCTGCAGAATGTTAGAATATTTCGTGACAACGGAGATATGTAGGCTAGTAAATTATTTTGTTTCCAGATGGTGGTTAGATGTAAATATCAGTCTGTCATTGGGCGTCGGCACTAGCGATTGTACAGTTAATGCCACCAGTTGTTGTTCATTAATGCATTGCAGATACATTTATGTTGAATTGTTCTGAAACGTAAAAAAAACGTAAGGCTCATATTTTGTTGAGTGTTAACACGTATCATAAAAAATTTAACGCGGTGTCAAGCACAAGTGCCTAGGATGCTTGTGAAATTAATCTGTTATTATTATTACTGTTATAATTAATTGATTTGAACCAGAAAGCCCAGCTGTCGCGTGGTTTCGGACGTCGCACATCGGCGCGAGCTGGAAATAGCGGTTTTTTATAGAAAAAAGTGTCACGTTTTCGCGGTTCCGTCACCGATCAACTGAAGGTCTGCTGCTTCTATGATCAACTGTCACTGTTTTACGGTCGATTTTTTCCAGATGCGCCATAATGTTTAAACTAATTCTTGGAAGTGCTGAAAAAAAATTTTCAAAAATGGTGTTATGCTGGCCATCTTGCGTTCGACGGACGTGACCAACAGTTGTAGTTTCTCCCTGCTGTCCGTTTTAAGACGGTCTCATGTCCGTCCGTCCACAAAAAGTTTCCGATTTGGACGAAATTTGGCATGCAGGTAGAGGTCGATGAGTGATATACCTCGTATGCCGTATAATCCTATCCAGTGTCAAGGACGGTCATGGTCATGGAAGTCCGGAAGTTGTGAAAATAAGCGATTTCAAAGTCTATCTCCTCCACTGGTATGCTTGTGATCAAATGACTTACGGTGAATTATGGTACTCCAGGACAATATCTAAATTTTAACCGCACACATTTTTGATATTCAGCCTGCTTCGGCACCACGTGACCTTCAATCTTAGGGTGTTCCACCTTTGACAAACGAATTTTGTCTCTTACGAGGAGTCGACCGCCAGTAATTTTTCGTAATTAAGTTCAGTTGATGCAATTTGTCTTGTCTATATTTTGCTGATTAAGTCATACTATCTCTTCAGGGCTGTCCGTGGCATTAAGACGCGAAAGAGTTGATTTGTGCTTTGGTTAGTCTCCGCCGTGTCCAAGATATGCACATTGTGAATGCCAGAATCCGGAAGCACACGGACGTAGCCTATAGTCTAGGCCTATAAGTTAATGGCACGATTGGAATATATAATTAAGCCGCAGAGTGCTGTCGACGAATGCAAGGACAGCTAGGTGACTTCTGCTGTCGTCTGTAATGGCGCTGCCCAGGTATATATTATGAACGACTAACGTGATGGTTTTCATTCAGGTGCCACGTCAACATATTAGACTCTTGGTCCGCTCGCGTCGATGTTTATTGATTTGCAGCCATTAACTGCCAGGTCTGAAATCAGCGTGACACAGATTAGCGGTAATGCTTTCTTGACGCTGTAATTAATACAGTGTGGCACACACATACGCCGTCCAAGACGCGCACCGACTCCGTCACACGAAGACATACGGAGAGGGAGAGAAAGAGAGAGAGAGAGAGATGGCATCGTCCTGCTTTGTCTCGGGTTCTAGATACAACATGACATGCAGCTATTTGTCGTAGTAAAGCTGCGTGCCAGCAGTTTCGGCAGTACGGACGTCCAGTGCCCTGAGTGGATAAGCCTCGTTGTACATAGGAAGTTGCGTGACAGATGCGTACCGTGTTGTCATGTTCGCCAGTGGACAGTCATGCGCACGCCTACAAACGCCAGCAAAGCACCGTTTAGCTCAGTGTTTATTTGACTTACGTAAAAGTAAAGCAAAATGAATTCTGCTTGGAAAACTGACCAATGACTCGGAGTAGTTGAAGGGGAAGTGCCCCGAGGTGCGAGTTGCAATCTCTGGTCTTTGTCCGAGAATAACTTAAGTCTTAGTTCTTAGCTTTATATTTGGTAATGAAGCCAAGGTCAAGAGAGGCGAGGATAGGCTACGAAACAATTGAATCATTAGCGTCCAGTCTGTCAAATGGTATTTGTCGACACATTTTTGTTACTGCAGATGTTTCAAGCATCCAACTGTCCGTTAATAACATTCGCACGCTTTCAGTGGTTTTATAAAGCTTTCGACGGCCCTGTTGAATGTTTCATCGGCAGACAAATCATTACCAATATTGTCTTGGCTTACATTCAGTTTAACAATAATCAGCGGTCGTCTTCTATAACCCGCCCACCACCACCGCGAGTCGCATTGCCCGGCTCGATCACAGTGGGGTGGGAGGTCATAGATTCATCCATGGGACACGTCGTTGCGTCACCCCTGGGTTGCCCGTATCCCATGGGGACCGTGTCTACTAGCGTGGTCCTACCCACCGCCACCTCTGCGCTGTCCGGGGACCACTGACTAGCTGCCAGAAGACCGCGCCCTCTACCCGCTCCTCTACTAGGCG
>Ga0056114_1001527_pt1 | contig 10708 bp, 10 predicted proteins | sample WorMetHERISLAND1_FD_77005 | JGI IMG/M metagenome (GOLD analysis project Ga0056114, IMG submission 77005) | Marine gutless worms symbiont microbial communities from Max Planck institute for Marine Microbiology, Germany - Olavius loisae HERON... ... | reverse complement strand
TTTTTTTCGCCACCTTTCCGGAAAGGTTCACGTCTAGACCGCGACAAACCACGAAACCTTTCCGGAAAGATTTAAAAAACGCAGCCATTATTTTGAAGGAATATATTTCAGCAGTCTTGTGGTATCATTCTGCTCACTTTGGGGTGGGTTAGCACCTTTTTGAGTGGTCGATCTTAAAGTGTCGTGGTGGATGGTGCATGCTCCCTCTGGAGTGACCCTTGGTGTCCCAAAGAACTGTCTTTGGTACGCTAATTTTTGATTTACAGTAACAACTTACTTGACTGTGTCTCATGCAGAGTCAGACTTTTACAGACAACTGCGGGTATGGGTAAAAAGCAAAAGTGCGGGATGCGGGAGTGCTAACGGGTAAAAAGCGGGAAATTATGCGGGAGGTCTCTCGCTTTTTACCAGGTTACAACGAAATCGAGTAAACGTTTGAGTATGGTATAACGCAGGAGTTCAGGAGTTTGACTGTGACAGATACGATACCGGCATGCATAAGCTACGCTATAATGGGTAAATATTTACAAAGCGGCCGCCACCCCCAATGCGTTGAAAACTGACTGATATCAGTAGAATTAGTGTTGTTGTGCATGTTTCACACCATTTGTTTGATGGGAAATTGCAGTTGACTGAGTGTCAATATCTTGCTATTTATTATTAAGGCCAATACGCATTGGGGGTGGCGACCGCTTTGTAAACTTTTACCATTGATACTTTCGACCAAAAATTCCGCTCAGTTTTAGTTTGTTGTTTTTAATTGACTGCTCTGTAAGTATCATATTATGTGTTGTAGATTACAACTGTAGCATAGCATCAGCCAGAGTGGAGTACCAATGCAGTGGACGAGCTGCCTAGTCACACTGTGGCTAGTGTGCTTATCTGCTGCTGGACAGAGTACCGATGATGTTCACGAGACTTATGCCGGACACCTGCAGCCATTTGGCAGCTGTGGACCTTTCCAGACGGTCGATGTGATGCACAGTTTCCCCAATACTGTCGACTTTTTTCGCCAGTACGTGCAGCCACTGCGGCCGTTGAAAATGATCGGCGCTGCAGAGCTGTCAAGTGCTTTCCACAAGTGGACTGATGATTATTTCTTGCAGACTGCCATCACTGTAAACATCATGGTTGCCGTGGAGACTGGCAAGAAGGAGAACAGGAGCCGGCCGCTGCAGCGGCTACACTTTCATGAGTTCCTGCGACTCTACAACTCAACAGAGCAGTACATGGTCGACAACATTCCTCGGGAATTCCGGTAGACTTTTATTTCACCACGCATTTATGTACAGCTTGTTGATTCCAGCTTTGATTCAGGTCATCAAGAATTGTTATATTGATATGGTTGCGGAATGCGGAGTCACTTGCTATGATGATGCTTGAATCGTGTACAGGTGTCTCTAGTGTGCTGTGTAAGTGATTGTGATGATGTGATGTGTCTGTTGAATACAGAGCCGATGTCATACTACCAGGACCACTGCAGTGTCCACACATCTACAATGAAATGCTCGTTGATGCTGTAAGTCTGTCTACTTTTCATTACAGTGACCAGTCTGTAACTAGCTGTGAACTGTTGTCCTGTCCATGTTCTCACCAAGTTGCAGACAAAGAGACTTCTTCAAAACTCATAGGGTTAATGGTGATATCACTGTGATACTGCAAAATTACAAAAAAAGTGACACATAAAATAATGATAAATAGTGCTGAAATTAGCAGTTTGCACAGTTTGAATAAAATAAAATGAAATACTGCCGTAAGCTACATTTATTGTTTTCTGTGGAAATAAGATTTGTTGTACTGTATTCTTTCTGCAAACTGCACACAACTTTGTGTGTTCTTCTTGAGTAATATTGTACAAAATGGCAATTTGTGCCAAATACTGCCAACACTGCGGCATCATTTGGTGATATTCTGCTGTGGTGGTCATCCTGTGTTCCAATAAAACTGTTGTTTATTGCACAAACTTATTTATTTTATATTTATTTATTTTAACGATTAACCAGGTGACATACTTACCTGAATGAAGACATTGGTAAACTCTTCTACATACAGTTTGTCATGTAATGTGCTTTCAAACCACTCCCTGTACACACCGGCAGGCATGCACTGGCCCATTAGCACATGCCATTACAATAGTCAAGACTTTGATATTCGTACTGTATCTAGAAATGGTTCATAAACACCAGGTAGGTAGGAGGCACTTTTGTACAACTCTTTATGACTGACTTTACTGTGTGCAGTGACGGCTGAGTACCATGCTGGCTGAACACTGAAACTGAAAGTCTGAGTGATGTGAAGTGCTCCGTGGCTGGACGTTGCAGTGGCTGCTGCTGCTGTTGCTAGTTGCTGTTGCTGCTGTTTTTGTTGTTGTTGTTGACGGAGGTCTGGAATGCTGACACGGCTGCCCTCCCACTTCCTTGAATATCAGTGAAGACGAGCCAGCTGACTGCACGACTGATCCATGGAGGTGTTTGGAGCAGACACAGTGACTTTCTGTTCCTCAGCTCTGATGGAAGAGTGTCAAGTGCTGCTGCTGGTGTTGCTAGGTGATGTGGATGAGCAGCGGTGGTACGTCGTCAGTAGTTCACACCGACTCAGTCGACAACATCATCTGTGTTTATCGAGGACAGAAGAACTTCATCATGGTTGATCCGTCGTTGTATGCTGACAAGGTTGCTTAACTAACATGGCTGTTTACCGTTCAGCACTGTATGTGAAGTGAGCAAACTGGATACCAGAGAGTGCTCAGAGAGCTTATACCTGCACAGACAATGAACAATAATCACGTATTGGAATAAAGATATTGAGTAACCCTTAAGCTGGGTTTCAAGGTCACGGTAGTTTTCAAAGGCGAATGTCTCAAAATGGCGCATGTTACATTGTCCAATTGCAGACATTTTATTCACCTAACCTCCACTGTAATGTGTCACTGATGTGTGGTCCCTCGGTGATAGCTGAATCTCTTGTTATGTCTTATGGTCTTGTGTGCTGATCGTGGCTTCAATAGCTTTACTACAAAGATGAATGTGTTACTGAGTGTCTGCGTGTGTGGGCCAGGTAGTTATTGATCACCCTGAAGGTGCTTATTCCAGTATCGATGTTGACAGGTACATCCTACTGTGCTGTTTGATATTTATCATGTTTTATATATGCATCTGTGCTAATAGTGCTTCTGTCATGACTGTTGCATATTCATATTAGCTCTTTTCAGTGACAGTGTCAATTTGTATTCATTCTCTGTCTGTCTTTCTGGCTGTTTGTGTACTGTGTGTACGAGCTTCATAATAATAATAATAATAATATGGTAGTAATAAGCAAGAGCACTGAATGTCTGTGTCCACCCACAATGTGTTTATACCTTGAGCCGTGGCTACCTGTGTAGTCCAACTTAACTCACTTGAGTTTCACTTTTCAAGCTTAAATTTTTGCATAGTATTTTATGGGAATTTGCAAACTGTACAAACAGATGTGGTCGGGTGGGAATTGTTGGCATTTTATGTTGACAACAGTACAAAGAAAAACCCGATATGATGGGACTGAGTTGTTGTCAGTGTGGGACACGCTCGGCTGTGTTGGACTATTCATGTTGTAGAGTGGATTACACATCGTACCCGGGACTAGCGTCTGTTGAATATCACCGTGTGAGCGTGTCGGCTGGAGACTGTCTATACATCCCATACAAATGGTGAGTGAGTTGATTGATGTATGTGACCTGTTGTCATACAACCCAGCTGACTCGCTGTCGTCTGTTGGTTTGCCAGTGTTTGTCCAAGTGTGTAAATCTGTGCCACGTCTTAACAAGTCCACGTCACTATGTGACCCCATGGCTTACTGGAGGAGGAGAGAGTTTGAGAGACATTATTTCACCAGGCTGGACTGAAGAACACCCAATTAGCCGTCCACAGTAGTCTAGTGTACATGTTGCCAGCTGTGTGGCATCGTTTAACAGTGTACTCTGACTTGACTTGGGTGACACATGCATCAGTACAGCAGATTATAGCTGTTTGTGTTCGCGTTGATACAAGCATATGATTCTGATACTTGGATAATTTTATCACACATTTGCATTTATACATGAATGCAACGCTCAGTATTGATACAGCAAAATCGTCTGTCTGTCCGTGACAGTCCAGTATTTTATCAAAACAACCAAACATATCGTCAGAGTTCTTTTATCCCTGAATAGCCCCATCAGTCTAGTTCTGTAACATGTAATTGATGTTATGAAATTCAGACGGGTTCTCCCCCAACGGGGGTCTCAAATACATGAGGGGTGTGAAACTTGTGTGAATTCCGGCCAATAAGTCCATATATCATGGAAATGGTCAGAGATAGATAGAATGGTTGACTGTTCCAAAATCATATGTCCTGTATCATACCACGTGGTCAATGATGACCTTGTGTAACCGCTCAAGGTCATTTCTGCTATTTTTAAAGCAGTAAACAAGCTAAAATCTACATATGTAGCCTACTGGGCATGTCAGGTACTAAACCATTCTAGAATGATCGTCACTAATGACTGCCATATCCTCTACAGTGTTTGATTATATTCAAAACACTTCAAGGTCGTACAAAGTCACAACTGCCACTTAACAAACGAGTGCTAATATCTTGTAAACGGTGCAACATAGAGTCATCAGTACTCTATGGTAACACTCTATGATTTCAGGACATGTATTTGACATTAAGGTGCACACAACCGTAAATGCATATGTAGATGTAAGTGTTGAATATTCATTGCGTTGCTGAACGTGTATCATGCTCGTGGCAGGATTCATCAGGTTCGGTCGTATGGTAACAACATCGCTGTCAATGTCTGGTGGAGACACAGCGACAACTCTGAAGATGTCGTCGTGGACCGATGTACTACCGTCTGGAGCGATGACCAGTGCTTGACACTTGATCAAGTCGTCTTACACAGCACACAGTCATTGAGGTTAGTATCACTATCACTATCATCTCAAGATAGTGTAAGCACATACTTTAGGTGATTGTGCCAAACAGACTTCACCCGATGCACAGGGAGGTGTGCATTTTAGGCACAGTTTTGTTACGGGTTTTTTTATGACAGCTTGGTTTAAAGTTGTGAGTATTTGTGAACGACTTGCACATACAGTACATATCTCAAAGACTTTGACTATTTCTAATGTCTTGTGCTAATGGGCCTGTGCATGTGTGTGAGCAGTGAGTGGTTTGAAAGCATACTGCATAATGAAGTGAATTTAGAAGAGTTTATTAACATATTCATCCAGGTTAGTACTTCACCTTATTTATTTGTTACATGGTTTAAGCAGACTGCACACGTTCACCAGTAGGCCTAGGTGAAGAATCACATTTGTTAAAGTTAGATCACAAAACAGTCTGGCACTGTTTCATGTTTGTGTATCTTGTAGTTACAGTGGTCGTGCACAGTGCATGGTGTCATGAGCCGTCTGTCTATCTGTCTGTCACACAGTGTTTGTGTTGAAATGGGAGGATAAGCATATCAACATATGATGTCGGTAATCTACTTTTCCCAAATCAAATGTTAGAGCTGCGCAGTTAACTGAATCAATCAACCTTGTCAACTCACCTCGACTCCAGCATCAAATGATTGACTTGTGACTATAGGTTCAACCTGTCATGTAACAGTCATTATCATCCGCCTTCACTTCATACGATATGAAGAGAGTTGAAAGTGAACTGAAACGCTGACATTGTGGCATCTCTTGAATGTATAATAAACTTAAGGCCTAGACAAGCACTTGACTGTTGTATGCAGTTGTTGGTGTAATGATGTGTGTGTAGGATGTTGACAGTGACAGCAAAGCATCACTCAGCTTAGCTGACTACAGACAACCACTGTATCAGGTGAGCACTATGTTGGTCTATGTGTCTGCTCCCTTCTTCATTCCGTCAACCTCATTCTGTTCACTGTCCTCCTGGTTCACCTCATCCTGCACATATCACCTCATCACAGTCACCACCTTCACTCTCATCACCTATCACTGCCTCGACCTTTCACTCCAGACTTAAAACTCATCTCTTTCACAAATCCTTTCCTCCATAGTCTTTCTGGCTCCTTCCGGACTGCCTTCACGGGTCTTGAACCTGTACTGAACTAAGTGGGCAATGACATTTGTTTGTTTTAGTTTCTTCTTTTTTATATTTTTTCTGGCTATATGTGCTAGATTAAACTGAACACACTCTTCTGTCGTATCTTATTGTATGTATGTGTCTGACTGTATGTCTGTGTGTATGTCGGTCTGTCATCAAGTGTTTGTACATTTTGTTTGTTGTAGATGTTTCTAATGATGGACAAAAACGCCGACGGCCGTGTGACAGCTGACGAACTGAGACTCCTGACTGCTGAGGTGCATGTCACACGTGACCTGACCTAGATTTACACTAGAAAACTAGGCCAGTCATACATCACAGCAGTAGCAGTATGGTATACTGAATGTCAGTGTGATGTGCTGAATGATGATGAGACTGATTGTGATGACGTGTAGGAGTGGCTGACGGTGGAACAGCTGGTCAGTGAGTTTGATGAGTGTCTGAGACCAGCCGGCCGCAGCGACTATGTCACTTCTGTCAAGACTGAGTTATGACGAGATGCTCAGTCAGTCAGCAAGCCGATCAGCTGGTCAGTCAGCCAGCCAGTCAATTGGTCAGTCAGCGTGTCATCTAACAGACGTCGTCGTCGCCGGTTGGTTGTAATGGCGGTGACGACGTTGCTAACAACAGTCGACGTGGTGGTGGTGTGGTGCTGACGGTCAGTGAGTGCCTTGCATCAAATGGCAGCATCCTGCTGTGATGAGCGGTGATCTGTGATGTGTGATCAGCTGTTGAAAATGTCACAACGATATGACTTGTATTGTCACCATATCGTGGATGCTAGTGACTGTCGTTCGTACTTGACGTATTTATAATGATTGGTGCTGAATCTGCTTTAATCTCACATATAATCGTAACTTCTTCAATGCATTCAAGAAAGCCTGGTTGTTGTTGATGGTCCTGCGCGATGCTTGCAGAAACATTGCATGGTTTATCTAATAACTGAGGCTGTAGTCTGTATATGGCATAGTAACACTTGTGATAATTGTGGGTGGACAATGAATTTTCTGAGTCTGTTTGGCCTTAAATTACGCCAGACTGCACCTTAAGCCACTAAATTTAGCTGGTGTATTACAATATATGAATATTAATGATTTGTTTATTTATTTTGCATGTGATTGATGAAAATGCTCAGCAGTGTGGTGGCGGGTTCACCGCAGCTGGCTACACTGTGGCATGACGTCATCCTAATAATAGTTTTGGCCAGCAGCAGCAAGCTACGGTTTTTAATGGCAGAATGGGAATAATTGTAAGTAATTGTTTCACTTGGTTGATACCCTTCATATGTCTGCAGCATCTTTGGGATGGAAACCACATCATCATAGGTTCAGCTGTTTCAACACAATACCAGTGTGTGATGGACAGACACCACACAATACCACGTTGTGCAGAGAATCTCGTGGATGTATACTATCAAACAGCCGACGTTGATGTCACAATGATGTTACAGTTTGTACTCTGTTGATGGCAGTATAACAGATCATTCTGTGAGTCACTCGAGCCGCATGTATTATGTAATGTAATGTAAACGAGACAATTATAGAGCATTGTAAGCAGCAGAAAGCTACGACAATGGCACTTTACGAAGTAGTAGGCTGCTGTTCCGTGCTGTAGAATGATGGTGAAAATAGGTAGGTCTTGAGATATTTTCTACAGGTTCCAGAAGATGAGCAGTATTGTTATTTGTTAATCTCTTTGTGACAGTTATACTGCTAACAATACCAGTTTGCACAGATTCTCATTGGGAACACACTCGTCATTATCAATACAGTCTTGTAGTTGCACTTACAAAGCAAGGCATACCACAGTGTCTTCTTAAATCTTGGCCTAAGCCTCCTTGTTCATCTGATTTAACCTCCATCTGCCCCCCTCCCTCCCGAAAAGGCTGCTGATGTGGCAGTCTTTCTACAGACTACAGTAACTATGAATGTCCATGCAATGAATTCAGCCCACAGTAACTCCTCCTCTTGTCTGACTCGCCCTCCATAACATCTGTATCTATAACCAGACAACACAACCTGTCATCTGTTGTAGCTACAATCTGGAACACTGTCCGATTGTCCATTCAGTGACATTGTATTTGTGTTGCACTGCTTGTGTCGTATTTTCATAACAGAACTAAACGTGTATTATGAAATGGAATGAAGCGGATTGGTTAATGTATTATGCTGATGAGTGCTATGTCTGCATTGGGCAAATCATATACATGAAGGCCCTCAATATCCCCGACAAAGGCCCCCTAACACCAACCCCCTTAGTCAGGATTGGGACATGACGGCCGGTGTTGTCAGTCAACCTGACAAATATTGTAGAATTCAGCCATACAGTTTGTTTATAGGTATTGCATGCAGGAAAAAATTTTTGGCTGGCGTCCGCCGCTTGGGAGTAGGGGTAGGGTGGTCCATACATATTCATTGTCTGGTCGTTGATAAGTCCATTGTGTCAAATTATGCAACTATGTGTTTCTTTCTTCTTCTTCTTTTCCTATAATGCACATTCCTCAGAGTTGAGTAATGTCGTGCATGAAGTGCAGGAAGCAAACGAGAACGTGTTCTGATGTATTGGCGTCACAATGTGATGTTTGAGATCTTTGGGTGCCCCGTCTCCCTGGGGAGCGAGTCTACCCCTGAAGTTTATCAGTTGGTCAGGATAGCTCACCATTCCAAACTTTATCCATGAGATTTGGAGCGTGAGGATCCCGATTATAAAAAATGGTCCACCCATTGAGATACGGGACTATAACTTACTATATAAATGGTGACGGACTTGGGACAACGCTGCGCACATATAGGGCTGGCAGGATGCCTGCAACCAGCCACTCATATAGTCTTAGTCGGCTCACTCAGCTGTAAAGTCAATACTAAAATTGAAACCATGTTGATCAGAGGAACATTAGGCTTGTAAATGTGAAGTTAAACACTAACAAAACCAATTAATGAATCTTTATAGTTGTTTACAGCAGGGGTGTAGTGGTGCCGTGCCGGAACGCGGCGGAGCAGCAAATATTGTTGAGTCAGAACGGCGCTCTGGTAAATGTTGTTTATCACATGCGGAACCCTGATACAAATCAGCTCGTATCACCGGGTATTATGCACGAAATTTGGTCAATTGGTTACTTCTCAGGAGAATCATTGAAATTGATACCAGCAGATGTGAGGCTAAAATGCACCAAATTCGATTTCCGCTTGGGAAGCCAATTACAGAGATCTCCAGACCCTAGCTGAATTTAAGTTAAGGGGCCTGCTTCTAAGGGACAGATGGGAAAAGAAAGGGAGGGTTTGGGAGTGAACTGCGGGATGGGAAGGAGAGGGAAGGGGTCGAGAAAGGTGATGGGAAAGGGAGTACATACATACATAATTCGTTTAATAATCACGTATGACACGCCGCATAGTGCAAAAAAATGACCTTGTACTGGTCACGTGATCTCAACCTTAGGTCATTGGCGTGACCAGCGCAATCGAGCGCACCTGAACAATGGCTGCCGTGTATCGCCGGTCGACACGCTTGAATGAATGGATGGAGTGGAAGGAGGAATGGGAAAGGGAGGAAAAGGGAAAAGGCGAGGTATAGAAAGAGAAGAGGAAAGGGAAGGACAGGAGGAGCGTTAGGCAAATAACAATTTACGACTACACCCCTGGTCTACAGCGGGGAGGGTCAATTAATTGTCAACGTACAGTCGCTAAGTTGGGTTACAATTACAATTTAATACCACAGTATACAGATTCACTCAGTAATGACCGACTCAGTCAAATGCCCACGCCCAATACTTGTGTTTGTCGAAAAGCTTTTTTGATCTGTCTAGTGTCCGGTTAAATCCGGTAATTAGTTGCGTATGTTTACGTTGTGAAAACTGAAAAACTGTACGTTTTATGTTTTCTACGTGTAATTATGCTAAAGAGAACTGAATACATCCGAGTTTACTCGTACTTATGGATCCGCCGAGTGCAGAGTTGTTTGGATGTCGGAAAACTTTCGGTTTGTAGCACGGCACGACATTCACGATCGTATCAGTGGATGGTCGGTTCTCCTCCACTCTCGTCTGCTCAGAACAACGCAGAACGCTTTCCGTTGACGCAGTTGTCGCCGCTTCGTCCATTCACTACACTGTTGCAATGTGGTTCGGCGTCTCATATTCCGTTGTGGAACATGTGTTCATTCTATCCAATGTTTACTGCTGTTCGATTTCGACGCCGGAAAATGAATAGAAAGTCGGACGCGCCACAAGATACATCGGCGGAAGACGAGGTGAACTGCTAGACATTTGATCTGTAAAGTGTTATTTTGAGTTTTTCGAGTCTTTCCATTTTATATTCTAAACAACGATATGGGCACAGAAGCACTTCGCTTACGCCCATAACATCCGCTATGTTATGTTATGTTATGTTAAAATGCGTTTACTATTACAGAAATTCATATGCATTAATGCATTGGATTGCCGGTGGGTCTAAAAATCGAAATCCACCAAAAGTTACGAAATCCAGTGTCTACTAATCGAAATCCACTACCTACAACGAAATCCAATTCTGCAGAGCGAAAACTAAATATCGAAATCCAACGCAAGCTGCAACGAAATCAAAGGATTCCGCGCAAACCAGAACTACCCACGAATTCC
>Ga0056114_1001526_pt1 | contig 10708 bp, 4 predicted proteins | sample WorMetHERISLAND1_FD_77005 | JGI IMG/M metagenome (GOLD analysis project Ga0056114, IMG submission 77005) | Marine gutless worms symbiont microbial communities from Max Planck institute for Marine Microbiology, Germany - Olavius loisae HERON... ... | reverse complement strand
ATCTGCGCAACGGCTCATTCGGTTCACTGATATAGCGCGCATCGCGAGGTCATCTTTGCGATAGCACAGCTTTCTTGTTACATCTATGATTTATAGTAGTGAAAGTCTGATCCAACGAACGGTCGATTCGACTCGACCGATGAATGAATAGCCTTGACCTTTGTTTGGAGGTAGTATTTAAGGTCATGTCAACCACTGCATCACATTCGCCATTTAATATCTCGAAAACCGTTAGAGATAGAGGCAGGCTTGGTAATTCCAAAAGACCACGAATACGAAATGGCCTATGGGGAATCAAATGGTCATCTGACCGATGACGTCGCGTGACCCTGAAAAGTCATACTTGTGACCCAAATACACTTAGAGCGCAATATCTCGAATACAGCTGGAGATGCTATTTAGTAATAATCGCTAATTAGGCTACTAGATAGTCTGTTGTGGGCCGGCTGCAATAACTTAACCTGAACAGCGTGAAATATGTAGAGTTGATTGTCTCAGAACCTAGGCGCAGACGACAGTTTCATCCGCCGCCATGCATACCGGTCGTTAAGCGAGTAACTACTCTCACCATACGTGGTGTCACGATCACAAACAAGCTGTCTCTAAGTCAGCTGTGAGCACGTACTGTAGTTAACTCTGTGCTCAAAATATCAGTGATGTTAAGTCTCCGAGGCCAAAGGGGTCTCGAGGCCAATTTTTTGGCCTCGGCCTCGGCCTCAAAGATTTAGCCTCGACCTCGGCCTCGAAGCTTTGGCCTCGGCCTCGGCCTCAAACATTTGGCCTCGGCCTGGCCTCGACGTTGTCTTATTATATAATCGTGCATTTTTCGGGCAAAAATCGTGTAAAATTCGGGAATTTTGTTATTTTTTTCGGCAATAATCTTAAATCATATTATGTTGTTAATCATTATTTGGTACTTTTTCATAATTATTTTTGGCCTCGGCCTTGGCCTCAACCTCCATAAATTCCCCTCGGTCTCGGCCTCGTAGCTCTGACCTTGGCCTCGGCCTCGAGGTTTTGGCCTCGTTTAACATCACTGCAAATTATGCATGCAGTACGTATACTGCGAAGCCGCGGGGTGGATGATGCCCAATTGCAACATGGCCTACTTTGTAGTGGTCATCGCACAACTTACCTATGCCTCTAGCTCCTGGTGGGGCTTCACCACTGCATCGGACCGGCAACGCCTTGTAGGTTTTCTGTGTCGCGGCTGTCGGCAAAATCTGTACTCTACTGACAAACCCACTATAACTCAAATAGTAGGCCTATAGGAAGAAGCTTATGAAGACCTTTTCAACTAAAAATATAAGACAGAGCCCAACTTGAGGCCGCCCGGCGCCCGAGTCCGACTAGAAATAAAATTTAGGGTGTTGTAAGGTGCCTAAAATATGAGGAGATAGCACATACGGGTCACTTTTTCGGATCTGTGACCCGACCCAAATCCATGTAAAACAACACAAAATCACCGAAATGCCGTAATGTTATTAATGGACAAAAAGGCAACGTATTTCACTATTACACTACACGAGTTCAAACGCGAACATACAGATGACAGTTTATCGACAGGCACATCCAACGTATACAGGAACTATGACAAGTAGCTATACTTACTATGCGCTTACCTACACAATGACAGTGGCTTCGGTGTTATCCTCATTATTTTGCATTTCAACAGCTTGAGTTGCGGCGACAGCTGCATCCGTGGTGAACACGGCCAGTATCAGATCTTTGGCCACCCATTAGTCAGTGCGGTCCTGGTCAATGAGATAGGCTACGTGGCGTGTTACCAAATATACTAGATAGAAAGACTATCTAGTATATTTGGTGTTACTGCTACATGTAAGTTACGCAGTCACCGTCTGGTTACATTATAGGCCCAATGCTAACACAATCGTCTAACTTGAAATTCTTTTATCGTGAGTGCATGATCCAAGGTGTGTTAATTTGTTGTGTTTATTATTCAGACAACATTACAATGACTCTTTTTTGTTTTCTGTAACTGTGCTATTGACTTTGCGCATGTTGCTTTATGTGTCGTTCATATTCATGTATGGACTGTTTGTTCTCATTTTATGCTAGGCCGTACGTTTTTACGTTTTATGTAACTTTCATTCCTGTAACGGTGTGCGAATGTCACATTGAATTAAAGGCTATTTGACTTTTTCGGATTTAGAAAGTGTTAGGCCTATAGTTTAAAACAGCCAAATTATTTGAATGAGCTTACGTTTATGTGCAACTGTCATTCACAATGCATTCTTTTTACAGACAGCTGTGCACTGTAATTTATAGCTTGCTCACAGGAGTTGTGCTGGTTTAGCGCATTTCTTTCTGCCTGCGCTGTATAGTTTAGACTCTTAGGTCGATGCATGCAATCAAAAGAACATTCCAAGAAGATGTCAAAATTTGGTACGGACAGATTTTTAGTATTCAGTTTGTTCGGCGTCTGTCACGTGACCTTCAAACTTCCGCCATCTTGGAAACTTCAGTGTTTGATTTTAGGTGCCTGTTGTCAGCAACGAGCGAACCACATCGCCTACCGGCTTGTTTGCCCTGTTTTTTGTCACGTGACTCTGAAGTTAGCAGGAGTCGACCGTCAGTCCCCGTGCGTTGCTAATTTTCATCTTCAAGCTGGCGTATGTTTATCGGTCGTGTGACCTGAAGCGAATATGTATTTACTATTCATATGTATGTACGTTTGTATTTAAGCACGTTGTTTATCAACACAATCCTCTCAGGCGCGTCAGCGGCGTGACAATATAAACTTACAGACGCAATGCACACGTCGAGTTGGCATCCATCACAGGCTAAATGGTAGTTCAAGCCCTGTGTTAACGGCGACACGTCATTCCTCCACTCACCGCTAGAGGTCAGACCCCTCAACCGATTTTCACGCAAAATGGCTCAAACGACGTGGATTCATGCAAGGATGTGCCTTTTGCAGTACAAATCGCTACTTTTCATAGCCCCTAATCTCCAGGGCCCCAAAAGGTCAAAATTTGGCAAATTTTGGACTTAAAAATTCTTTCGCTCGATTTGCCCTTTAACATTAGAGGTCCACAGCGAGAACACCCCTTATTCTACATCGGAGCCCTATGAAAGTGACACAGTGAATAGGCAAATTGGGAGTAAGAAATTGAAAAATGCACTTTATTTTTACATAGGGTGTACACACCACTTGATATCGCGCATGCGCAATGACGATTCAGAATTGTGTCTATGAGCATATGATGTTTGGGGCCGAATATCTTGGAAATCAAAGGACCACCAATAGGAAAAGACCAATGCCGAGTCGACTTGAATGGTCACGTGACCGATGACATCGCGTAACCATGAAAGGTCAAGGTCGTTACCCCATTATGTTTAATGTCCATTATCTCGAAAACGTCTGGAGATAGATACTTCGTTCCAAAGGACCATGAATAGGAAATGGCTTATGGCAAGTCGGTCGAGTGGTCAGGTGCTCGATTACGTCCCGTGTATGCCGGTCTTCTTATTCGGCAGTGATTACAATTGACACGCCACTTCCAGAAACGATGAATTTGCTCGAGAAATATAGAAAAGCAGCAAATATGACAGAAAAAACTGCAGTTTGCCACATTGTTAACGCGATACTGCGTTGTTTCACACATAGAAAACAGCAAAAATGATAAGGGGTATATTTCTAAAGGGTATATTTCTAAGCAGCACGCTGACATTATGATAAACTGCTCTAAATAATATAACCTTTATCATTTTTTGGCTGTTTTCGGTGTGTGTAACAACGCAGGATCGCCGTTAACATTGTGATAAACTGCAGTTTTTTTCTATTATTCTTAGGGTATATATATGCTACGATATGTGATCCATTGTAGGTATCAGTTTTCGGACAGAGAAATCATCCCTTATTAGGAATCGATAACAACACGAGTTCAAAGGTTTGATACTTGAATATCAACGTGCATACAATATCATTTGTAATATACGATACAATAATGTAGCCCAGTGCACAACACCTATGAGTAAATATATCCACACTCTCTTTGTTTATTCGAAAGTCACACGCAACATCGGGCATAGAATATTCTACGAGGGTCGTTCAATAAATTCAAGGACTCTGAGTATTTTTCATATAAAAGTTATAGTAAAATGTTGTCCTTCGTATAGGGTATTACCACCTAATATGTAGCATGTGCTTCACTTAGTTTGTATTTTTGATGACATCACTTATGACGTCATTGTATATGTGAACAGAAACAACAGATAATAATAAAATTTCTAGTTGCAGAAGGCATATCAGGTGCAGAAATTAATCGTCATCTGTTTGCAGTGTTTAAGAGTGAAACTTTGTCACACTGAAGAATGTTTATGTGGTGCATACGTTTTCACAGCAGGCGTCAATCAGTCAGCGATGGTGAGCATGGATGTGAGCAGCATTCTGCTGACAGCGACAAAATACTTAGACTGCATTCTGACTGACAGACATGTAACCGTTCGTATGAAATAGCAGCATAACTGAGTTTGAACATTGGTTCTGTCATGTGGGACAGCAATTAAAATTTAAAAGTGTCTCCATGACGGAAAATGACCAAATCCGCTGCTCTGCAGAAGGGTGTCATACTGCAGCACGATAACGACCTGCCACATTAAGCTCTTATGACCGTGGATAAAGTTGCTAGAATTGCTTGAGAATTGCTGTCACATCCTCGCAACAGTCAATACTTAGCGCCAAGTGATCTACATCTATTTTGGACCACTGAAAGAATCTCTGTAAGGACTTAAGTTTAATGACAATCAAGACGTTCAGCAGCACGCGATCTGAACTTCTTCAGCATCACTGACAGAGATTTCTATGCCACGGGCTTCATGACGATTCGTCAAACGCTGGGAACGTTGTGTCAACTTGCCAAGAAACATTATATCGCTAAGTGATAAAAACGTTTTCCTTCTGGCAACCGTTGTCTTTTAAAAGAAATAGCCTTGGAACTTATTGAACGCCCCTTCTACAGCAGCTAGGATAGAATGCGACTGTATATACATAGTAGCAGACCCAGAAATTTGAGAAAGTAAGGCGCAACTCCCGATACCATCATGTACTGTACCCCCAAGCCATTCATCCTTCTTTCCCCAGCACCCGCTTTCTTCTCTTGCAGCCTGCCTTCCGACCTTATATCCCCTCCTATCGTTTCTTTTTCCCCGACTACGAAGCGGTCCATTAAATCCAGCTAGATGGCCCGGTGGAACGCTGTAAGCTCTCCACTGGGGTCTGGGCGCCAGCTAAGGCAATAATGGCACATTCCAGTCCAGAAAAAGTATCCAAGTGAGTACCCAGTACTTATTATGCCCTTAATTAGATTGGTATTCTGAAGAATGCGGGAGCGCCCCCTCTGAATCCACATGTGCACACAGTATACAAGCATACGTTTAAAGAACAATTAATATGAGTAACATGAAGATAATATGATAATACAGATACACGATCCAGATTACAACACCACAACGCTATAGGCCTATGCGAGTTTCTTTGCGAGTGCGAGAATGTACATGGAATGGAAAGAAAACTACCGGGAGAGGTTGTATGCATTGAAAAACAGCATCGTATCAATTCCGATTGCATGGCGGCACATACGTAGATAGTTGCAAGATCGCGGTCTAAGACCAACAATATTGCTTCTGAGGCTATTCGTTAAAGGGGACGATTGCATGACGCTTGTGGAACAGGCTGTAGTCGGGCTCTTTAATTATTATGCTTCTAGGCATAACTATGGCCAGGCTTGTCGGGTGCGTAAAAACCGCGGCGGTGCCCAACACGCACTTTTTTCGTCAAGTAAAGGCGTGATTTCGGAAGGTCAAACAACTTAAACATGTTCGCGAACAATCGTGATTTCGAAAAAGTGTTTACGGTCAAACACAAACGTGTTTGAGTTCTGTTTGACGAACAAGTCAACCAGCTTCGGGAGCTGTTTCAGCTGTGCGAACGTATACAAATATTGCTGCATCCATATGCATTGCATACCGCGTTACATGTCCGTAATTGATCCGTTTGTGTAGAACTGTGTGATAATTTTCTTGTTAAACAGTTATTATGACGCATATATAATGCTTTTATGCAAGTTTTAATAAAATTAGTAATTAGTAAAAATTTATTTAACAAAGTGATGTCATTTTGTTTGCGTTTTGTAACCAAACGTGATTTTGACTGTGAACAGGTTGAACAGCAAACAAGTCAACCAGAAATGTATAAGTTGTTCGACTTTCCGAAATCACGCCTTAAGACAAACATTATACAATCAATCATCAATCAATCATGTTCGTTTTGACACACGCATACTAACATAGTAGTGCAAAAATAGCTACGGTTGAATATATGTCTAATGACTAAAATGTTACGCGAGAATACGAAACAATAAAACAATACGTGACGAGAGGCAGATGAGACAAGATGAAGGATGATGATGAGGTATGGTAAATAACAGTTTTTAAATAAACGGAATTCTGGTGATAAAACTACTGTGTCAAACTTCGACTTACAGCGTAACTGTCGATCGTGGCGCCTGGTTCTCAGTTGGTGTTTGTGTGAGGTCTGTTCGGGCAGTAACTGGTATAGTGTATGATGTGGGTTTGATAAAATGTCTCGGAATAGTTTATCGTCTGCATCGTCAACAATACAATAGATGTAAAAGACAGTGACATACAGAGTGAAAACGCAACAAAAACACAAATCAAGTGCCACGCGCATAGAAAAATAATACCACAGATAAGAGCAAATTTACTGTATACAGCATCATTCACAGAATATGGTGACAAACTGAAATTAACATTATGTTCAATATTGTATTCAACTTTTCAAAATTGTTAGAGAGAGAGTAAGGCAAACATTCCTGGAGTATAACATTCTGAGAACCCGACATTTTACACAGGAAGCGTATAGCCTTCGCAGCTCACAAAACCGAGTAAAGTCCAATATACCACAGAAAAATTGTATTAGTTTAACCCTTTGACGCCCACGGTTGTCATATGGGTATGCCTACAGCTATAAAACATCCTGTGACAGACCGGGTTAAACCGCCATTTGTAATTTTTGACAAGCGGGCACTCTGACGCTCAGCCATGAGCGTCAGAATGCCCGGATGTCAAAAATTACACATGACGGCTTAACCCGGTCTGGCACAGGATGATTTATAGCTGTACCCATATGGCAACAGTGGGCGTCAAAGGGTTAACCGATTCTCATTTATGACAAAACAAGTTATTCCAAGAAATGTGAAGCTCATAATGTTGAACACGTGTCAAACTAATAGCCTCCAGAACATAATTCATAATAGGCAAAACATAGGCATCAATCAGGCTTAGTTTAAGAAGAATAGCAACATCATTCATTCATATTCGTTTATTTTCAGTTGTCAAAACGCAACCAAACATGAACTAGGCGATGCAATTAACTCGAGACTGTTCAATGAATCTACAATACTACGATAAAATGATATGATAAAAACCACGTCGAGATAGTTAGGAGAACAGGGTTAGTACATGTTTTTATAAAGCATACGGATAATAAAATTACTGTCATCGAGACACATATCTAGTGTGACTAAAAAACTGCATTCACAGAAGCATAGCGTTTACGAATAGTCGAGTTATTGTCAACAGCAGGACGTTTGCCATAACAAAAATTAATACCTAGATACTTCACACTGTTAGACCACTGAATATTACTGTTGCCAATCTGAAGCTGTTCAAGGTCAGCCTGGAAGATTTCACCAAAATGGTAAAAAATGGTAAATGGCTCCCGATATTATATAGCGTTTGAAAGCGTCAGCATAGCATCAGCTTCATCTAGCGCTCTTACCATTTACCCATGCCATATCCGAGTCCATCAACGCTGACAGTCTTACACTCCAACTTCTTACAGCTCGGAAGAAGGAGTGGTGGCCGGCCACAGCTGACAGTTTACCCCGGGCGGTTACCTGTCAGCTGTGATACACACTATACGTGTCCACAACCTTCCGATTGTTAGTCCGACGCGCTCTACCAGTAGTGCTACCGACTCACCGAATCAAGAAAGATTTTCTGCATTAAACGAAATAATTATCCAGTTGTCTACCAACATTATCACAGACAGTGAGCATCCTCTGTAGATCATGCACATAAGCGAAATTGAGATTAACCAAGATGGCAACCATAATTATTCAGATCAGATGACTTTAGCATAACAGCCATATAGTACGTATTAAAGAAAATAGGAGATAATATCCCAACTTGGCGGATACCACGTTTAACAACTTTAAACAACACGATACTCTCAGAAAACACTCATTCCGTCTAACAGCAGAGAAGGTTTTCCATATCAATCTATAACAACATTCACCAATCTCCCTGGTAGACCTAAGCAGCTTTACATGATTAACTCTATCATACACTTTTCTGGCATCCAAGGAAGCCATATGGTTAACAAAAATATGTGTCATGCCGTGCATGGCTTTTATCGCCATTAACAAGACTCCAAACAGGCTGCCGAGAATAGACTACCAAATGGACCTCCACGCTTGACCTCACAATAACTTTTACATCGACCATCGCATGAAATACTGCAGGATAGATACAGACAAGACCAACAGCAGATGTGTACTAATTGGTAATGTTAGTTATTAAATACAACTAAATAGTGTGTCCGCACAAGACACTTAGGCTATACGTCTGAAATTTGTCAGCGGATATGCAACGTCACCGTAGGCGGGTCAATATACCGATTGACCCCAAAATAATTACAACATTTTGTTTTTTGGTGGTTTTATGTTAGGTTGGGTTTAGCGTCCAACATACTAAAAGTTGAACAAAATTGGAATATGGGAAAGTGTCCAATTTCGAAGATGACTTTTGGTCGACTTTTAAGCCATTTTTATGTACATGCGGAACTGTGACTATATACCGTTTTCGAGATATCGACTAATTTTGCTTGAAAATACCTTGCTTTTCCACCCTTCCCTTCTTTGACTACCCGTAGCCGAGAAACGCCCTGCGATATCAACGTAGTCTATACACCGCTGAAAAGTAGATTTAATTGGCTACAATTCCGTCGCTGACATTGTGGGTCTATCTTTATTCTTTATTCGTTTAGCCGTTGTTACCTTCTCACGCGAAATTCTGACCAAATTTGATCTTACTGCAGTTCAAAGTCATTCAAGGTCATCGATGTTGGTGTCAATCAAAAGTGCATATGCGACTTTTTATTAGTCATTAACTTTGGAGGTATCTGGTACCGTTTTCGAGATATCGACGTTTAAAGCTAGAAAATGGCATTTTTTCCTACCCATCCCTTGTTTGACGCGCCCACTCGGGGAACCCCTTAGATTTTCTGGATGAAACTTACCCCACAAAAACTGGAGGGATTGGGCTACCATATGGTGAAAATTTCATGATCCTAGCTTCAACCGTACTTGTATGATCCACTCGTGTGACGGACGGACGGACGGACGGACGGGTGACAGCATATAGCGCGCTAAGCATATATGCTGTCGCGTACTAAAAATCACATAGGCCTATTATGTACAGTAAGTAAGTACGGTGGGTGGATCGGTAGTGTAGTGGTAGGGCGTTGGACTTGTGATCGAGAGGTTGCAGGTTCGACTCCCGGCCGGTGCATTGTTGGGTAGCAACTCCGGGCAAGTTGTTCACACCCATGTGCCTCTGTCGTACCGGCCAAGAGGCGGTGATGTTCTGCGGCTAGGAAGGTAACCGTAGGTCTGGCGTCGCACTGGCCATGCGTCACGATCACAGACTCGGTGGTCTATGCCGCGTTTTAGAGATATTACAGCTTTTGTACGTCGAAAGCCGTCTTTTCGATACCCCACCCCTATTCGTGCAAAAATTTCGGGATGTTCCCCTTGGAATATACCCGTCATGTTGGGGTTGCAAAGAGCGAACATCCCGGGCTAACTAACCGTGAAATTATTTTCGAAGAATTCCAACCTATGTGATCACAATCCACCAACGTTACAGACAGACAGACGGACGGACAGACAGACGACATGCGATAGCAAGACCGCGCTTTGCATTGTAGAGCATCGCGCGGTAAAAATCATTCGTGACGACTGCTTGTCGCACTTTGCCGCGAACGGGCAGCCAAACGTTCAGGTCAGTCATGCATTCGCCTTAAGAATGCACGACTTACGTAAAACGAGCATGCGTGTTGATCAGTTTAGGTTTTCGTCAGGCCTACCAACACTCAATATGGCTTTGTCGCTTTGGTATGGCGTATAGACTGCATTCATCCTTACATGAAACCGCCATTAACGGTGGTTTCATGATCATAAACTGATCAACACGCATGCTCATTTTACGTAAGTACATAATGGGCACGTTACAGACGTGTGGGGTAGCGGGTGCCCCTAGATATATGGTATAAGGGATGATGGTAACCTTTTCTGACTGATGCTGAAATAGGTAAAAATGCAAGTTTTATTGATTTACAATGAAAACTAGCCGAGCCAGAGTTCCACATAAATGGAAAATGACTTAAAATCGATAAAACTCATCTTCGAAATTGGACACTTTCCCATACTCCAATTTTGTCCAACTTTTGGAATGTTGTACACTAGACTCAACCTAAGATAACAAGAAAGCCGTGCTGCCGCAAGGAAACCGCGCGATGCCGCAAGTGTTCTTTTCGGTTGAAGTTCGCCAACAACATTCCTTACAAGCATAAGACTAGCCATGCTTCGAAAGCCACACT
>Ga0056114_1001525_pt1 | contig 10708 bp, 14 predicted proteins | sample WorMetHERISLAND1_FD_77005 | JGI IMG/M metagenome (GOLD analysis project Ga0056114, IMG submission 77005) | Marine gutless worms symbiont microbial communities from Max Planck institute for Marine Microbiology, Germany - Olavius loisae HERON... ... | reverse complement strand
TCGCCGCCACAAAGTGCTCCATCAAACGATCACGCTTCCAACCACTGAGCCGGCTTCTTCTCGCATACATCCTGCAATCCTAGCCCAAGCATCTCGCTTAGCTAGGACAGCCCCTTGATTTTTTTACGTGAGACACCTTTCACACGGGTTACCAAGTCAATAGAAGGGATTGCGAAACCCAGTACCGAGTTCATCGAACGCGACGGGCGGCTCGCGGCGATGCATGACTTAACATCGCGCATCGCGGATAGCGTTCGTTATCAATCCGGTTTCACGAATGTCGAAACGGATGCCGACCATGCTCTCAGTCAGGGTGTCGGCGTTTGTCAGGACCACGCCCATCTGTTTATCGCGTCAACGCGCGTCTTGAACGTTCCGGCCCGCTATGTGAGCGGTTACATTTTGGCCGGTTCGGGCAATCAGAGCCATCTTGCTAGCCATGCCTGGGCGGAGGCGTATATTGACGACCTGGGTTGGGTCAGCTTCGATCCAACGAACCGGCAGAGCGCTACCGAAGAGTATATCCGTATGGCCATTGGATTCGATTATGCAAGCGCCGGTCCGGTGCGAGGGATGCGAGAGGGCGGCGGCATCGAGGAAATGGACGTTCGAGTTCAAATCGAGCAATCGCAAAGCTGACCGCCATCACCTGTGAAGCGAGACGAAGAGGGGCTTTCTTTGACCTATTGTTTGGCAATGATGCTGGATGACGGATTGGTTTTCGCAGGTGACTCCCGCACCAACGCCGGCGTCGACAACATATCGACCTACCGTAAACTGCACATCTTCGAAAATCCCGGAGAACGGCTGATCGTCGTACTGAGCGCTGGCAACCTGGCGACCACGCAATCCGTCGTCTCGCAATTGGAAGAGGGATTGGATGAGAACCCCGACGAGAGTTTGTTCTCGGTCGGAACGATGTACGGTGCCGCCAAGATGACCGGGAAGGCGTTGCGCGGCGTAACGGAATCAGACGCGCCTTATGCTCTGGCACAGGACGCCGATGTATCCGCATCTTTCGTCATCGGTGGCCAAATCAAGGGACGCAGAATGCGTTTGTTCCAAGTCTATTCGGCCGGGAACTTCATCGAGGCGACAGAGGATACGCCTTACTTGTAGATTGGCGAGACCAAGTACGGAAAACCGATCCTAGAGCGCGTCATGGACACGAAAATGGGATTAATGGACGCCGCCAAATGCGCCATCGTATCCCTAGATTCGACAATCCGCTCCAACATTTCCGTAGCTCCCCCCCTCGACATTCTTGTTTACCGAAAAGACACCTGCCGGGTCGCCGTCCACCAACGCCTCGCCGACGAGGATCGGTATTTGAACCTGATCAGCAACCAGTGGGGAGAGGGGTTGCGCAGGCTCTACGAAGAACTGCCCAACCCGACCTGGGGCGAAGAGATCAGCTAACAGATACCGGCGGCATCAAATCAGATAGAACAGCAGGTATACGAACAGCAGCGCCACCATCCAGATGACCATGGTGCCGGCCGACTGGGTACGGGCGAAGATGCCGGTTTCTCCGTGGAACTTCTCGACCAGGAGGACGAATTCGCGAAGCGCATTGAGCAGGGACGACCGGATTTCCTGATCGAATTGATGAATGGACCTCGCCAAGGCGCGAAAAGCGCCTGGTAGCAGCTTCCTGTATACGAAGTCGAAATCGAGATTGGTCGACTTGAGTTCGGGCGGATAGATGCCGCTCAACATCAGGAAGGTGAAGGCAAGGGCCGAGAACATAAGCAACTGCAATTGCGTAATCACATGGGCCGCCGAGTACGGCTCGTAGTCGACCGCGAACGGCAAGATCGCGTAAAGCGGAGCCGGATAGACACCGATGCCGATGCACAAGAATGCCGTGATCCCCATCGCCAACAGCATGTTGAAAGGCGCCTCTTTGGGGCGCCTGCCGGAATCGTGGGCGAAGAACGCGAAGTAGGGAATCTTGATACCGGAATAATGGAACACGCCAGCTGACGCAAACAAGAGCACCGCCCAAATAAACCAGCGTCCCTCATGCCCGAGCGCGGTAAGAATCAACGATTTCGAGACGAAGCCCGAGAACAGGGGAAACGCCGAAATCGAGGCTGCCCCGACAATACAGAAGCCCGTCGTCCACGGCATGGTCTTGTAGAGGCCGCCAAGTTCGGACCCTTTGATCGTCCCCGTGCGGAACAGCACCGCGCCCATGGACATGAACAAAAGTGCCTTATAGAGAATGTGCGAGAAGGCATGCGCGGCGGTGCCGTTCAACGACAACTCCGTGCCAATTCCGATACCGACCACCATGAACCCGAGCTGGTTGTTGAGGCTGTAGGCGAGGACCCGGCGAAGGTCGTTCTCGATAACCGCATAGAAGATCGGAAACGCCGTCATCAAGGCGCCGATGTAGATCAGGATCTCCGTTCCCGGGAAACCCCGGGCCAAGGCGTATACAGCGAGCTTGGTGGTGAAGGCACTAAGAATGACGGTACCGGTCACGGTCGCTTCCGGATAGGCGTCCTGCAACCAGTTGTGCAACAGCGGGAAGGCACATTTTATGCCGAAGGCGAGGAATACCAGTTTGCCGCCGAGCGTATCGATGCCGACGTAATCAAATTCGATGGTTCCTTTGTCGGCCAGGATTAAAATGGCGCCGGCCAGCAACAATACCCCCGAGCCGACCTGGATGATCAGGTATCGCATTCCCGAGCGATATGCCCGTTCCGTACCCGTCGCCCAGATCAGGAATACGGACGAGATGGCGGTCAATTCCCAGAACACGAAGAGCGTGATCATGTCACCGGCGAACACGGCCGCGACGGCGCTGCCCATGTAGACCTGCGCCATGCTGCCCTGGAGCGCATCATTGTCATGCAGGGCGTACAACACGCCGAGGAACGCGGCGATGTGGAAAATGTAGCCCCAGACGAGGGCCAGCCCGTCGACACGAAGGAATTCCAGCGAATAGTTGAAGAAATCGATACTGACGAAGGCGCCGGGTTCCAATGCTACCGTATAGGCGAGCCCGATCACCGGCAGTGCCAGCGACAGGACTCGGCGGGCCGTACCCGAGACCATGGGCACGAACAGGCCGCCGATGATCATGATCAGTCCTGGATTGAACTCAATCATCTTCATCGTCCTTGTCGTAGTAGTCCTCGGAGCGCATCAGAACCTTGCGCATCATTTTGGCGGCGACGACCAGCCCGACGCACATCACGAACCCGTAGATGGCGTAGAACCCGAAAAACGACTCGGCGGCGAAGTAGGGGTGCTTGTGATAGAAGCCATCGGCCGCGAAAAGGCCTGTGCACACGATGACGAGCGCCCAGATGATCTTTCGAACATTGCGCTTGTCGTCGAGCCAGCGCGGTTTTTCGCCGTTGACGTCGCTCATGGCGATCCTCCAGCCAATGGTAGCAAGAAGCGATAGACAGTATCGGCATGGAAAAACAACACCAGACAACCAAGCGCCGTGAAGGCCAGGGCGCCGACACAGGCGGCCGGTGCCTCGTTTAGACCAAACACGTTCCAGACATTGGACGCGGCCGCGTCTCCTGGACTGGTAACCTGCGGACCATGATCGTCGTGATGTCCATGGTGATTATCATGATCGTCGTCGCGAGGCGCCGAGAAGAAGCCGCGAATGACGATCGGCATTAGGTAGGCGACGTTCAACAGACTGGAGATCATCAGGACGGCAACGAATACGACCTGCTCGGTCTCGGCCGCGCCCAACGCCAGGTACCACTTGCTCCACACGCCGCCCATGGGCGGCAACCCGATGATCGACAGGCTGCCGATCAGGAAACAGAAGAACGTGATCGGCATCTTGCGGCCGAGGCCGTCGAGTTGACTGATCTCCGTCTTGTGGCTGGCCACCATGATGGCGCCGGCGCAGAAGAAGAGCGTGATCTTACCAAACGCATGCATGGCGATGTGCATGGCGCCGCCGACGATGCCGATACCGGACGCCAGCATGCCGCCGAGGACGACGTAGGAGAGTTGGCTGACCGTCGAGTAGGCAAGCCGGGCCTTCAGGTTGTCCTTGGTCATGGCGACCAGTGAGGCGAGCAGTATGGTGGTCCCGGCGACATACGACAACCAGTGGCCGGCACCGGTAACGCTCATCAAGTCGATGCCGAACACGTAAATACAGACCTTGAGCACCGTGAACACGCCAGCCTTGACGACGGCAACGGCGTGGAGGAGGGCGCTGACCGGCGTCGGTGCCACCATGGCGGCCGGCAGCCACCGGTGGAATGGCATCAGGGCGGCCTTGCCGATACCAAAGACGTAAAGCGCGAGCAGTACGGCGATCACCCCGTTCGATGCCTTTCCTTCCAGGATGCCACCGTCGACGAAATCTAGGGTTCCGGAGAGCGTCCAAGTCCAAATTACCGCGACCAGTTGGAAGCCGATCGACGTACCGATGAGGATGCCGAGATAGACGCGTCCGGCACGCCGCGCCTCGTCCGTTCCCGAATGAGCGACCAAGGGGAAGGTCGATATGGTCAGCACTTCGTAGAAAATGAAAAGCGTCAGCATATTGCCGGCGAAGGCGACGCCGACGGCGCTGGAGATGGCGATGGCAAAGCAGATGTAGAACCGGGTTTGGTTGCGCTCGTGATGACCGCGCATGTAGCCGATCGCATAGACCGACGTCACGATCCAAAGGAAACTGGCAATGCCCGCAAACAGCATTCCCAGAGGTTCCAGTGTGAACGTGATGCTGAGCCCCGGCATCATTCGCCACAACTCGACGCTTGGCCTGGCACCGGCGTCGATGTCGTCGAAGAGCGTGAAGACGAGTGAGAAGAGCACGACAGCGGTCACCAATGTCACCGCTTCGCGCAAATTCGGCGAACGGCCCGTCACGGCGATTCCCAGGGCACCGATCAGCGGTACCACAACACAAAGTGTGATGACCCATTCGAGACTCATGGGGCACCGCCCATCAGCGCACTTGCCGCCGTCAGGGAGACCTTAAGAGTCGTTGTTGAATCGATCCCGAAATAATATGACGCAGCGATCAGGATGAACATCGGCGCCAGCATGGCGGCGGGCGCCTCCTTGACCACGGCGCCATCTCGCGGCGGGCGGAAGTAGGCCACTTCGACGACGCGCCACACATAGATGACGGCGAGCAGGGAGCTCAAGACGATGAGCACGGCGATCGGCCACCAGCCGTTTTCGAGAGCGGCCATCACCAAATACCATTTCGAGATGAATCCGACCGTTAGTGGGACCCCGATGAGGCTAAAGCCGCCTGCGACGAATGCGGCCATGGTCAACGGCATGGTTTTTCCAAGCCCGTCCATATCGGCCAATCGAACCGAGCCGATCCGGTACATGATGCAGCCCATGGCCATGAAAAGCCCGCCCTTCATCATGGCATGATTGAAAAGATGGACGATCCCGGCGGCGGTTCCAGTAATGTTGCCCAGGGTGACCCCGAGGATCATGTAACCGACCTGGGCGACGGACGAATAGGCCAGCATGCGCTTGATATTGGCTTGGTAGATGGCGACGCTGGACCCCGCGAACATGGCGATGATCGCCAATATCATCAGAGCATTGTCGGCTTCGAACCCTTCGAGAATATCGACGCCGCCGAATACAGTGTAGACGACCCGAATAAGGGCATAGACGGCGACCTTCGTCGCCGTAGCCGCCAGGAAGACGGTGACGGTCGATGGGGCGAAGGCGTAAGCATTGGGCAGCCACATGTGCAGTGGAAACAACGCCAATTTGAGGCACAAACCAACGGTCAGAAATGCAAGTGCTGCCTGGATCGTTCGTGTTTCCGCCACTGCGGGGATGAGATTCGATAGGTCGTGGATGTTCAGGCTGCCGGTCATCATGTACATCATGCCGACGCCGATGATGTAGAAGGTGGCGCCCAATGTTCCCAGGACCAAATAGCGGAACGCCGCGGTCAAGGCCCGGGGGTCTTTGCTCATGCTGACAAGCACGTAGGTCGAGAGGGAGGATATCTCCAAGAATACGAATAGGTTGAAGGCGTCGCCCGTTATTGCGATGCCGAGAAGACCGGCCTGGCAAAGGAGCAACATGGAATAAAACAAATAGATTCGGTCGCCGTCGATCTCCTTCTCCACGCTTTGCTTCGCGTAGGGCGTAACGACGGCACCGACAGCCGAAACGATCACGAGGACAAAGGCATTCAGTGAATCGATCCGGTACTCAATGCCCCAGGGCGCGGCCCAACTACCGAGTTCGTAGACGATGACACCTTGATCGAGGACTTGACTCAACAAGGCTATGGAAATCGGGAAACATAGCCAACTCACGGCCGCGGCCAGCATCCAGCTCCAAAAGGCACTGCGGAGAAATATGCAAAGCGGCGCCGCCAGGAGAGGCAACACGACCTGCAGAATAGGAAGATGTTCCACGATCACGTATCGTCCTCCAACGCGTGGATTTCGTCATCTTCAATGGTTCCGTAGGCCTCGCGAATGCGCACGACCAAGGCGAGGCCGAGAGCCGTTGTCGCAACACCGACGACAATGGCTGTGAGGATCAATACGTGGGGAAGCGGGTTCGAGTAGGCTTCGATCCCATCGGTGAGAATCGGGGCCGTGCCGCCCTCAACCTTGCCCAGGGATATGTAGAAAAGAAACACCGATACTTGGAACACGTTTAGGCCGACGATCTTCTTGACTAAGTTGGCGTGCGAGATGACGACGTAGAATCCCATCATCATCAAGGCGATCACCACCCAGTAGGCGTACAATCCGGGGAATTCCATCGATTATCGGCCCCGGCTCGCAAACGTCACGAAGATGGTGATCATCGCCGCTGCAACGGTGATCCCGACTCCGAGTTCGACAAGGAGGATCCCGATATGCTGTCCATGGGTCGCCTCGTGGGCGAGCACGTTGTAATCGAGGAAATTACCGCCCAGCAGTATTCCGGCAACACCGACGCTGGCATAAAGGAGGACGCCGACCGCCAATCCCGACCGCGTAACCCATGCCGGTACGACTTGCCGCGTTTTCTCAATTCCGAAAATTAATCCGTAGAGAATGAATGCGGCGGCAAAAATGACACCGGCCTGAAATCCGCCACCAGGGCCGAAATCCCCATGCCACTGAACGTAAAGGGCAAACAGCAGGATAAAGGGTATCAGGAATTTCGACACGACCCGAAGTACGACTTTTTGTTGCATGTCACGGTTCATGAGGACGCCTCCTCCGGTGCGTCGTCACCATCATTACGTCGCGGACGCCGATTCCGTCCCAAAATGGCAAGGACACCGGCAGCGGCCGTGAAGATCACGAAGACCTCCCCCAACGTGTCGTATCCGCGGTAACTGGCCAATACCGACGTCACCACGTTCGGTAGACCGACCTCTTTTTCGGATTCGTTTAGATATCTTGGCGCCACATGCTGGTGGACCGGCGCCTCGGGATCACCATACCGGGGCATGTCGAGGGTGCCGTATATGAGCACGCTGCCAGTCAGCAGAACGAGGAGTCCCGACGCAATCGTAGACGCGTCTGGGGTCACTTTTTCCACGTGAGTGGTCAACGCGAGCGTCCCGACCATCAGGACTGTCGATATGCCAGCCCCGACGGCCGCTTCCGTAAAGGCGACGTCGACCGCATCCATAATCACGTAGATCGCGGCCCCCAGCAGGCTGAAGATCCCGGTCAGCATAACGACGGCAAACAGATTGCGCAGACGGGCGATAGCGATACCGAGCACCGCCATAAAGGCCAGCAGGACAGTGACTATAAGGTCCTCGATCGGAGTGCCTCCTCATTCCTCGCGGCATCGGCGATTTTCTCGCCGTCATCCTGACCGGGCGTTAGCGGTGTCATGCCGTCATTGAGCGCGGCACGGGCAACCGCATGAGATGCCGTCGGGCTCGTGAAGAAGACGAACAGCAGGATGAGCAGGAGTTTTCCCGTCACCAAGGTGAATCCGGCCTGAAAGACCAGTCCCAGCAAAATCAGACCGGCACCGAGCGTATCAACGATCCCGGCCCCGTGCATTCGCGTAAACACATCGGGGAGCCGGATGAGGCCAATTCCCCCGATGATGCAGAGCACGCCGCCTGAGACGATAAATAGCCAGCTCACGATGTCGATCAGAATGTCGATCATATTTCGCTCGATCCGTTATCAGGCTCGACGGGACCCTTCACGGAGCCGAAAGTGACATATTTGACCACGGCAATCGTCCCGATGAAGTTGATCAAGGCATAGACCAGTGCCAAATCCAGGAATTCCGGCCGGCCGGCCAGAAACCCGTGTACGGCAATCAACACGAAAGTCAGCGTTCCAAAGACATTGACGGCCAGGATACGGTCGAAAACGGTCGGCCCCTTCACGGCCCGGTACAGGGCCAGGGCCATGGAAACGAGAATGGCGATGGATGCGGCAGCGAACATTACGGAACCTTCTCCTCTCCCGTCCCGATGCCCTCTCCCGGTTCATCATCCTGAAGCGCCGGCTGGTCATAGGCACTCGGGCCTCCCTTGCCGAGTTCCATGTTGGAGACGCGCCGATCCATTTCACCGGTCTCCAGTCCTTCTCGAGATCCAGAGGTCAATGAGTGGACGATGAGATCGTCGTCCTTGACCGCCAGCGTCACGGTTCCGGGCGTGAGTGTAATCGAGTTGGCATAGGCGACGCGTCCGATCTCCGAACGCTGGCTGGCCTTCAACTCCATCAAACGTGGCTCGATCGTCATGTCCTTTTTCAGGATTGCACTGACAACGTCGATATTGGCCTTGACGATTTCCCAAACCAGCCACGGAAAATACGTGACAACACGAACCGTCTTGTGCAGCGGATGGGTCTCGTGATCGACCTGGTCCATGCGATGGGCAATGAGTATGGTAAGGGCAATTGACCCCGCACCAAGGCACAGGATCAAGACCAGGGTGTAGCCGGACAACAGCCACCAGACGACGGCCAAAATGACCGCTAGGCTGATCACGTGCAGCAACTGAGTCCCCTCTCGCTTCGTCGGTACAGCAACAGACTGGTTGACCCGAGCTTCTTATTGCTTGTCGAACGTAGAAACGTAATCATCCATAGAATAGAAAAAAATCTGAAAAGCAAGAGGCTGGAGAGTGGGAATTGGTGAATGCCTGCAGCCAAAAGATTGGATTTCGTGAAGACTTCAAGACGTAAGATACTCCGATTTATTACTATCAAAGTAATGACTGTGGCTGGCGGTCTAGCGCTATTAATCGCCGCACAAACTTTCTCTGATGAGTTGTTCAGGCGCTCGCTACTGACGATCGAAACCAGTTCGGGCGTCCGGCAGATCGAAGTGGAGATCGCCGAAACTCCTGCGCAGCGGTCCATGGGGTTACAGTTCCGCCGCCGATTGCCTCCCAATAGCGGTATGCTATTTGATTTTGGCAATGTTGGTCCCGTCACGATGTGGATGAAAAATACACCGCGTTCGCTCGACATGTTGTTCGTCGACCAAGCAGGCAAGATCGTCCAAATCGAAAAGGCGACAAAACCGTATTCCCTCGACTTAATCACTTCGAAGCAGCCGGTCAAAGCCGTTCTCGAATTGCTGGCGGGTACATCCGATCGCCTCAAGATCAGAACCGGCGATATCCTCCGCCACCCGGTATTCGAATGATATTTCCCGGACGCCACAACCCCTGGTCGGGCGCAGCTGCGCTATTCGGGAGAAACGGAACATGGACATAAACGCCATCGCCGCCTTGCCGATGTACGACCTGGATGAGGTCCGCCGCTTGACCGACGACTGGTGGCGTGGATTGACCCGTCACTTCGAGTCGAACGGCCTGAACGATGTACCCCGAAGCCTATCGCGCCCCGACGACGTTTCCCGTTTGTGGAAAAGCCCTGGGCTTCTTTTCAGTCAAACCTACGGATACCCCTACGTCAAAGGACTGGGGGATTGGGTTCGGGTTGTCGCCACACCGGCCTACAAGGCAAGAGTTGGTGCACGTTACTGCGCCTTGATTATCGTTCAAGCGAACCAACCGGCCACCCGATTGGCAGACTTAGAGGGAGTCCGGATTGCCGTCAATAGCTTCGACTCCCATTCCGGATGGAACGCCTTTCGGGCAGCGTTGGCCTCGATCGTCCCACCGCCCGATCTCGGCGCCCCGATCGTCACGGGCGCCCACCGCGCAAGTCTCGCGATGGTCCGCCGTGGCGAGGCCGATGTCTGTTCAATCGATTGCGTGACCTACGGGCTGATCGAACGGTATGCATCCGAAGAAACCGAAGGAACCCGAATCCTGGCGGAAACTCCGCATGCACCCGGTCTGCCTTATATCACCTCAAGAACCGCCCCTGCGGATACGCTCTCGCGCCTGCGTGACGGTGTCGCGGCGGCATTTGCCGACCCGAAGTTCGCGAAGGGCTTCTATTGGATGATTATGAAGTCCTTGATGAACTGGAGTACGCCGAGATCGCCGCTCTAGAGGCGACCTGGGCGGCAATCGAATGAGGCCATCACAGTGTCTGGTCAGGACGCCGGGGTAAGTGGACGCCCGTATATCGATCTAGCGGACGATGGTGACGGCGCACTTGGCGAGCGAACTCACCTTATGAGACACGCTGCCGAGCAGCGCCAGACCGCTGACAAAGTCCTCGCCTTTGGCGGGGGCTTTTGATTCAATGTGGGATGCTTAAAAACCGCTCACCCCAGCAGACGGAACTGGAGATGGTGACTTTGGAGTCTCTGGTTCCGT
>Ga0056114_1001524_pt1 | contig 10708 bp, 7 predicted proteins | sample WorMetHERISLAND1_FD_77005 | JGI IMG/M metagenome (GOLD analysis project Ga0056114, IMG submission 77005) | Marine gutless worms symbiont microbial communities from Max Planck institute for Marine Microbiology, Germany - Olavius loisae HERON... ... | reverse complement strand
TTCTGTGTTTCATTTCATTCAAATAGTAAAAAGTAGAAAAATAATTAAACTTTTCGACTAATTTTTATTCAGCGACTAATTTTTTTAGTCGACTAGTCGAGTAGTCGACTAGTCGCGCACAGCACTAGTTTTTTCCTCATTACAAATCACCAACCGCTGTTTTAGATATGCATCAACATACCAGTGGAATCAGCTCTCTTCTTCATTCTGTCAACCTCATTCTGTTCACTCTCCTGGTTCACCTCATCCTGTGCATATCACCTCATCACACTCACAGTCACCATCTTGGCTCTCACCATCTATCACTCCCTCGTTCTTTCACCCCTGACTTAAAACTCATCTCTTTCGCAAATCCTTTCCTCCATCGTCACTCTTATTTCCTTCCGGACTCCCTTCACGGATCTTAACCTGTACTCAATTAAACGGGCACTGGCGTTTGTTTGTTTTAGTTTCGTGAGCTAGATTAAGCTAATCACACTCAGCTTTTTAGTGCACGTTAAACTCTTCTGCCGTAATGTATCGTATCGTAACACAACAGCAACTGAATGCGGGGAAAAGCTGCAAGAATCTGGTTGATACTTGGTCAGCACAACCGATCGTGTTTGACAAGTAGGATATATCAATGATGCCTTTCTACAATATGCACCGTTACCTCCTCCCGCCATCTATTAGTCGAGGACAACTGAGTAACTATATCGTACCTCATCTTCGTCCACGCAATACCCGGTACTTTACTTAATTACTTACCTATAAAGTCTACTACTAAGCCTATCTGTAAAGATTGCAATCGACCTGCACATGTCTGTACAGAGAGGCTGTCACGTATCTGCGAAGGACCAAACATCCTTGGCAAGCCCGGGTATCAAGGCTACTGGACAAGCGGTCAGCGTACCAACCCCGCGTCTTGTACTACGCCATGGGTCTGGAAGACGTATGCCGGGTCCTACAAGAACGTGTCCTACACCGACTGGTACGGCGGCGAGCCCAACTGTGCAGGGGATAAAGAAACCTGTCTGCAGCTGACTACGACCAAGTACCTCGATCAACGTTGGGCCGACATCAACTGCCAGTGGGTCTTGTGTCCACTGTGTGAACTCGACGTTTGACGCTCTAGTGATCTTACTGCCGAAAGAACGTATTTCATACGTACAGTTCGTAAGAACAATGTCGCATTACTTAAAACGATGCTGACAGACTAGTTTTGCCTACAATTAACAGAAATGCACGACTTAAATCATGTGGTTTTAATTCAGAACTAAATATCACTTTGTTGTGAATCAACGCCCGCAATTGCGGAGGAGGGAGGCACAGAACATGCAAGGGTCCGCTTAGAACACTAAACAACCACGCAAGTGGATAGGCAAGGCAAGGCCACGAGAAACCTCTTGCGAGAGAGCCACAAGGTCCCTGAACAGGGCACTGGTGAAACATGTTGGTCAAATCAGTGCTGCAAAAAGCAACATATTATTTTGTATTGTGTTATCCAAGATGTACGTTGTACAGTGAATCATAATGTTGTTTTATTGCTTGATATACTTCACAGACAGGCTTAGCCTACTGTTCATATGGTCGTCGTTTTAACAGTTATTTTAGCGGACGTCGGTTTGTCCGAAAACTTTGTAGGGCATTACATTGTGCAACAAAGGCTGGAACTACCGTTTGACACTGTTAAATATCCATAGTCTAGAATAATGACGAACATTGATCTAGTTTTATGTTACCAGCTATTAAGTAATGGTTTCACTCCACAGCTCTTACTAAATCTACTGTTAACAGAACTAGGCCATTGTTAAACAAACTTGCTATGTGGATGCCACTAAATGTTACTTTACAAATCAGGTATAGTTAATCTTTGGAACACATTACCATGTCATATTGTTAGCTCTCAAACACTATTGCAAACGCATAATTTTTCTTCTCATTTGGTGGAGTTTATTGTGTAGGGTGTGATTTTATAGTAGTTCTCTTTGTTATTGTTTTATTTCATTATTTTTATGCACCATTTGCACTGTTTATACATCGTATGTATCAATTGGCATTGTTTTATGGTTTGTTTTTGTTTTGGTCCTTTTGCTTACAATAAATTGACTGATTACTTGTTCTGTTCCAGGGATTTTTCACATGCAGCACAGTAACGCAGCAGACGTGTTAAGGTCCATAACACAAAGTCAACGGACAACGCAAAATTTTGACTTGCGGACGCCTCCCCATAAAATCTGACTCTTAAATTTTTGTCTTGAAATTTGGAGTGCATTATTATGTCATGCGCTAAATTTGTTCCGAAAGTGTGGAATAAATCTCACTGTCATTGTCGTACAGTTCAGAATACAGTAGGCGAAAATAGCAATTTTCAACGTCTATACGCGAAAAAATCTCGCAAACGTTAAGAAATACAGCCACAGTTACTATTAACCATCAACAGGAAATCGCACATCGTTGATTTGCTGTAGATTTCTTTGCTAGGGAACTTCAAGCATGCCTGCTGTAGGATGCTTGCCTTTGTGACAGCTAGGCTTTTTTGTTACACAGGGAGACTGCCATTACAGAGAAGAGGTGACACTTGATGGTGTGCGACATTGGTGGGATTTTTAACAGCTCTCCTAGACACTATGTAGTATATGTCTATATCTAAAGCGGGTCAAAGTCCGTTCTGGCATAACTTCAACCTGCTACTGCAGTAAATCAGGGCACAGGTATCCCAGAAATAGTAGGCCTATAACTGTCTAAGTTGAAACATGGTATGTATGTATACAGTGACATGCAACTGAAAGAGTGACCTTAACAGCAAAGTACAATTTTAATAAAAATTCGAACACTTGAATACCTAACATAGACCAAAACAGACATTTGCGCCAAGCAGGCGTTATATACTGGTTATGATGGACTGACTGATTAGCAACCCCTCCCCCACACATATTACATATGCTGCGGATACTTTACTTACGTGGAAAATTGGAAAATAACAATCATGGCAAACCTAGTAATTTTTAAAATATTACTACAGTTTACGACCATTTTCCACACAGACTTCGACAGCAATTAAATACACTAAAACAACACTTGACAGAACATCAGCTTGTTTCCGAAATAAACACAATCATGTGCACATTACAATCAAACATCAGCTGGTACTGTACAACAGAAACAGAATTAAAGAATAATGTTTGTAATACAGTGCACAAAAACAACATATTTCAAAAACGTCAGGTGCACTGACTGAGTAAAGTTTAACATCTCACTTGACATTTAGGGCTGTTATACACCAACCTCGGTTAAATCGTCAGTTGACTAATGTCAGTTATTTTTAAAGTGAAAGTTAACTACATCTCGAACTGCACCAAGCTAACTATACTATAGTCGTTATATACTTATATATATTTTATACTCAGCGCATGTCTCAATGACAACTGCTCATGTGACCACTGATTAGCCAACAGTACGTGTGCCGTCTCTGTTATTTTTAGTGCATGGTTAACAAACTTTGCATTAGCTAGCCGCGAGTTAAGTTGGTGCAACGCAAGATGTTATCCTTTGGTTAAATATAGTTAACCGAAGAATTAACCGAGGTTGGTGCAACCAGCCCTTAAAGATAACCAAGGGTTAACTGTTAACTGGCAATGGTGGAACACGGTTTTAGTTAACCTTTGGTTAAAATCAGGATTTAAGCTTAGGTTAATTTTAATCAAAGATGGTGCAACCGGCCGTTAAACAATTACAATTCTCACTAACGGAAACCACATCTTACACTTGACAACTTTCACATCATACACAATAACCAGCAGCCACAGGCGCATCGGACGTGGGCGTAACTAAGACGAAATACAGCTAAATGACATGACGACACAAAAACCATACTAACGCGGACAAGGCTACAGACATTTCTTATGAACAGAAAGTTCAGTACATGCTTCACTCGGCGAAATAACACAACTGTTTACTTCAGCAAATTAACAGGTCATCCACCTGCAATTGCTTCGGCAGTCTACGAAAATTAATTAACGTTCACTCCTATACAGGTTTATGCACTATCATACATTTCTAGATTAACGTAAACATGCGTTCAATAGCGAGCATATCCTAAACAACGGCCGCCATAACTTCACCGCTTGGATTGGCGGCGAGTGAATGTGTCTGGCTGTATCACGCTGCCAACGCCTGCCACTGATAAAATAATGAGACAAATCTGCTGCCATGAAATAGCAACTACAGACGACGTATACATGCTGTATTGCCAGCACGCCAGCAGAGTGATACAGAAAAACCCGACAAAGCAGACGTGATTGAACACGCCCAGTAGGTGGGAACAGCAACAGTCTTCTACAGCAGTCACCATTCAATGCAACATGTACTGGTTCATATAAAATGAAGTCTGTTGCTGGGTGTTAACAGTATATGACAACAGCTGCACCATTAACTACATCGATCATGTGTCACAGACAAGCAAGAATGCCGGCAAAAAGTAGCAAGTTTCAGAGTAACATACGGATAATCGGCCTTGCCTTCGGACATGCATGCTCCCTAGTAGTAAAGACAAGGCTGGCAGCATCTCCTTTCCAAAAACAAGCCCAGCCTGCCATAATTAACAGAATTGATTGATTGATTGAGCAGGGTTCAACGTCTCCACCAACACAGTATAGGTTATACGGGCGACGGTTTTTTTCAGGTCGCAAGACCCAACCAACAGTATCAAAGTACTGAAGGAACACAGAGATTACACAACTAACAGAAAAAATACAATAATGACACAATAAACACAAAACACAGCAAATCCCCTAGTCTACAATAATATGGGATGACTAGGGGATAGCTCCCACAGAGGGCAGGGTTGCCAGGCCTGAACGGCGGTGGGGCTGCCGCCGCGGTACCCCCTAATTAACAGAATTAAGACAAACATTCCTGGCCTTGTCATGACAAACTTCATAGGTTGTCACACTGGTTCAATGCTTTCACTCAGATCTGCTCATGGCATGCTGAACACAGTCAACAATCATCCATTACATTGACAGCACCAGCCCACTAGATACAAGCAACTGGGCACAGTTAGACGATTACGTCATTGGCGCCGGAGATGCATGCATGCGATTGGCAAGTAGAAACAGCCCAACATTTGACATCTGTGCTGAGTAAATAACCAACAGAAACTCTCCAACATTTATTTTAACAATGTTCCCTTCCCAAAATTTATAACCTTAAACTTTGCGGTGGTAACAACCAGATCTGCAATGTCGTGGTGCCAACCCACACCCAGTACAACCAGCTGCCTTATCACTTGCAGACACAGGCACTCTAACATTCCACCTACAGCCAACATGCGTAATTATCAGTCAGCACACAACACTGGACATCACAAATTAGTAATTTAGTTCACCATTATTACTTCAGCAACTACTGACGATCACGCAGTTGGCATACAGTACACACACAGTAAGTATAGCTCGAGCACCAAGAAGCTCCTCGGAGAGAAATGTTGAACAGGATTCAGAAGCTGACCAAGCACAGCAAGCAATACATAACAAAACCGACAACAACAGTACTGCTGCACTGAGTATCAGTCATGGCTCTATGTAAACTGCAGCTGACTGGTAAACCAATAACAATACGGAGTTTTATTCGATCAAACTTTTTTTTCTGAAAATTTAACATGCCAATGGCCAAATTTTCAAGATATCGACAGATATATTGTATTTAGACTTATTAAACTACATTCGACCACAAACTGTAACAGCAATAAATTAAATACTGTTATTTCCATTAAAAGTTTAATTTTAAAAATATTTACAGTGTACGGTTGCCAACAGGTGTGATAGAGATAGGCAGTTTACTAGCTATCAGTGCTGCCAACTAAGTGATAACGGCAATTTGTGAAACTCCACAACAGAAAGCTTAACCCCGGTGTGGGACAGGATGCTGTATGGTTGTACCCATGTGGTGACAATGGGTGTCAAAGAGTTAAAGGCCGAAGTCGACAAACATTGTTATTGTTCATTTACTCTGTACACATTACAACAGGATCAACGACAAATGAACGTAGAACTGCCAGCTGAGACGACGTCAGCCAATGAGCTGTGCTAAAGTCACAGTAGATGCAATCAGTCCTAAGATGACCATCGCTCACTCCGATGATACAGCTGCAGCAGCGGCAGCGTCACTGCAGGCAGCGGCAGCGTCAGCATCAGCAGCAGTATCAGCATCAACGCTGCTACTGTCTTTGTCGTTAGACTTGGCTTGACTCAGTGCTTGCCTCAGACAGAGGGACAGGAGCTCGTCGACCTGGTCCGAGTCTGACTCGGGATCAAGGTCAAACTCCTGAACAGCAGCCACACAATCAAACACACACATTAACAGGATACGATACGATAGAAGAGTTTAACGTGGACTCAAAAGCTGAGTGTGATCGGCTAAATCTAGCACACGTAGCCAGAAAAAAATACAAAAAGAAGAAACTAAAACAAACAAACGCCAGTGCTCACTTAGTTCAGTACAGGTTCAAGATCCGTGAAGGTAGTCCGAAAAAAATCAGAAAGACTACGGAGGAAGTAAGTAAAATTGTAGATTTGTACAGCATATAATCGCCAAAGTCAGTAATGCACTCTATGCACTAGTAGTCAAAGAGAAAAAAATGTCTTCAAAGAATGTCCAAAGCCAGTAGTGTTGTGTCTTAATACACAAGACACTGCCAGCCACAGAGGTCGTTGCTGCTATTAACACCAAATATTCAGCACTATTCCTAACCTTGCCTAACCATAGTTTCTACGGGTAGGAGGAAGGACGGAGCAAGGGGACAGGTGTTTTCACTCCTTGCACCAGTACCCACTACACGTCCGCGAAGTAACATTCAGTAGTATCGGTCATACTGCGTCATAAATGTCATAAATTAGTCTATATTTAGAACAACAACAGGATATCTAGTCATTCGTGAGCTTTCATCACACCACTCCAAAAAAATTCTTAGGAAAATTTACTGATGCATGATTTATAACTCCTAGGTTATATGTAATTGACACTTATCGCAGAATATGGTTTTCCGTGAGTTTCTCTGAACAATGTGACCATAACAATGAAAATTTACGACCTCCACACATCACAGCTGTTTCTGTGATGACAGTGGGAAGCAACAGCCATATTCATAACTCTTATCATGGTACTGTGTTTTACACTATCAAATGTCATTTACTTTTCTTAACATGTTTGCTGTAAGGAAAATTTTTCCCCGGGTGCCGTCTCTGGACACACATTGACGTAACTTACTGATGCATATTAACTGATTTCACTTCATTGGCAGCAACAGTGTTAATGCCTGATACACTGCTAATACAGAATATCATTGATATATCCATCAATTATGTTACAACTATGTTACAGGACTCGCGTTCTGTAGATGTGGATATGTCAACAAAAAACAAGACAGTTATCAGTTATAAAAACAGTCATCAGCAAATAGCCATGACATGATAGTATACAGTTCAGAGAGACACAAGTACTGAGAGATACATATCTAGATGTGTAAGACGTTGCGGCTTTCTTACTTCATTCATAGTCTTCAGGAGTTTGGCGATCATGCGTCGAACGGTTGACAACTTGGACCACATTGCGTCTGATTCCTGCTGCTTGGTCAACGCCTCCTGCTGGAAACTGCTCACCAGCTAACAACACATTCACACGAGATGTTCACAATGGACACTCTGCTATTGTATCATTTCTGCTTACGGACCACGTCTAATACCAATCGGTATAGTACGAGCACCTCACAAGAACTGAACTTCCCAGACCACTGCTGATTACAGCCAACATAAACAAAACCATAGCACAACATCTAGAAAGTCAAGACATTAATTCGACATCCAATTGCAACAGTGGTGGATTTTGAATATTCCAGCAGCCCAATCTGCCAGTGAGCCAGAACGCTGTAGCCATTATTGAATTCAACCGAGCATCTAACTGTAAGTGTGATGTCCTGAAAATTTCACGACGATATCTCAGTTTCAGAGTTACACCCACAAACAGACAGACAGACACTACTGAAAACAATATCAGCCTATACTGCACTGTCGTGGCGTAGATGGGAAAATGGTGGAACTACTATACTGCCTGTCTGTGAATCCCCCGAGACCACAGAATAGTTCAATCTTTTCCTTTTCCCCCCTGACTTTTCCGTGACCACTGTTAAATTCCCCGACTAATCCATGTTTTCCAGGTGAGTGGCCACCTTGGATTCACTTCACGCAGTGAACCGCCTCACATAACAAGCACAGTCACAGCCACAGAGCTCTGATGTACCTTGCGAAGTCCTTTCTCGTAATGGTCGAAGAAATCATCAAGTGGAAAGAGCGCCAGCTCTGCATTGCTGAGTCCAGACACAGCTTCCTTGTCCATTATCCACTGAGGTGGTAGGAAGTACCGTAGACACGTCCTTTATCATGACACGACACAGAGTTATCTCAATGTCATGTCACCTAACCTTATCTTACCAGTGCTGATTGATTGACTGATTGAGCATGGTTTAACGTCTGCATCAACACAGTATAGGTTATACGGGCGACGGTCTTTCACAGGTCAAAAGACACAACCAACAGCATCAAAGTACTGAAGGAGAAAGCTGTAAAGGAAAACAACCCCAAAAAACACAAAGAAAACACAAATTACACATATGCATACACACAAAAAATAGCATACAAATAACGCATACACGAATAAATACAGCAAGTCCCCTAGTCTACAATTATACGGTGTGACTAGGGGACAGCTCCCACAGAGGGCAGGGTCGCTAGGCCTGAACGTTGGTGGGGCTGCAGCCGCGGTACCTCCAGTGCTAATGCTGTACAGGCCCAACATGTAACCACGATGTAACACCAGTTACTTAACACTCTTGCAAACCATAACAAAATAGACGATGGAGCACAGCATCCATAGCTCTTGAGGCTGCAATGATAATAGCTGCACCGCTAGACGTAACCATCACCAGTTTCTTGACCATAACTACACTGAAGACCACCTGTCATTTTATGACGACTTTGTCACTGTGTCACTTCAGACGACCTGTAATGTAGATTAGCAGCTTAAAAACTAGAACTAAAATTTTAAAATAATTAAAAATGTTATTAATTAAAGGAAAAACAATCACTTGTGGATTTTCTCAAAAGTGATCAAGTTACAACTAAACTACTGCTCAACTCACTCACTCATCATCATTATTCGGCATGCACCATCTGTGCGTAGCTCCGCTTGCTGCCAATAGTCTCCACAGCGGCTTATTCAGAGCCAGTTCGATTGCATCCTCCAAGGTAAGGTTGTGCCGAGCTAGGTCGTTCTTCAGAGTGGCCATCCAGGAGGTCACTCACTAAGGCAGTGTATTTGATACTGGCCAATACTTGGGATTTGTTAGAAGTATCAGACAATAAAATTCATCTGCTTAGAATTTGCTTTAAACAGACTCAGTACTATGCCATTGCAAGCCATCTACATGAAATTTTTTGCCAAAGGGTATCATGCATCTTAGCCAGAAGACAATATGTAGCATAAAAGAATTTTTTCTGTAGGTAGAGTTTACCAATAATTTCAGTAACAATACTTAGCAGTCAATCAACAAAATGTATATAGTAATGTTTGATAATTCAAATATATATACAGTTAATGAACACTACAGGAATTAAAGGACGTAAAAGTTAAGATGCTGATAATATGACTGCAAAAATAATGCCACGTGCCACTTAGCACATGCACTACACACACACGCAAGCAAAGTATCAAACACTTGACTGCAGGTAAATACAAAACATTTGCTAATATTCTTGACAGCAAAATATTTTCAAACTTAATTCGTTTTCTGCAATGATACGACACTGGCGGAGTATGCACTAAGCCATACCTGTAGCCGCTGGCGATCTCGTCATTGTTGAGGCTGCTAGAAGGAGCGACAGTTGATGACGACGGTGCCTCGGTGCCAGTATCTGACACGGCTTGTTGGTCGGCGATCATTGGTTCCACATCACTCGCCCTCGCCTCTGTAGCCTCATCCTGCATCAGCTTCAACAGACAAACAGTCAAACACACACACTCAGCAGTCAGTCCAAGGCACCACTGAAGTCTTAACCCTTTGACGCTCACTATTGCCATATGATTACAGTTATAAAGCATCCAATGACAGCATCCTGTTAAGCCGTCATTTGTAATTTTTAACATCCAGGCACTCTGACACTCAGCCCAGAGCGTCAGAGTGCCCGGATGTCAAAAATTACTAATGACGACTTAACCTGGTCTGGTACGTGATGCTTGATACCTGTACCCATTTGGCAACAGTGGGCATCAAAGGGTTAAGACTTTACACTGCAGTACACAAAAAATCTATTATTATTGTTGTTTGACCCACCAGCATGAAGCCGCAGGCACAGACATTAAAACTAAGCATGCATATAGCTGCACTGGCATTTTAATGAGACCACATTGAAGAGCCATGGACAAGCATTGCAATAGAAACGCTGTGTCTCTGGTGTCCTCCATGACAAAGGTGATACAACTGTCTAGATCTCCCGTGTCAGCTCAGTGGCCAGACTATCATGTCTCTCCACACCATGTCTCCATGGCAAGACTCCTTCGTACCTGACCGACTGCTGCACTCCTATCTCAGACGTTGCATCACGGCGTCATCTGCGTTCTGCCAGTCGTCGTCAACTACTCGTCCCTCGACACAATCTCTCCACATATGGTCGTC
>Ga0056114_1001523_pt1 | contig 10709 bp, 6 predicted proteins | sample WorMetHERISLAND1_FD_77005 | JGI IMG/M metagenome (GOLD analysis project Ga0056114, IMG submission 77005) | Marine gutless worms symbiont microbial communities from Max Planck institute for Marine Microbiology, Germany - Olavius loisae HERON... ... | reverse complement strand
TCTTGGATAATTTCGAATGGCCATATCTCCGCAACGCCTCACGATGTACTTATATAGCGCGCATCGCGCGGTCATCTTTGCGATAGCACAGCTTTCTTGTCAAGTTGGGAAATACTGAATTTGTGATATTTAAAGCAATGTGTATGTCATGACAGGTGCTAAGAATGGAGAGTCTGCTGTATTGACTGAACGTAACGGAAGTTGCTTAGAACAGGCGTCGTCAGCCGCTGACTGCAGCGTTGTCACTGACGTCAGTGGTGTGAATGTGATGAATCACCATGCAGACCAGCGATATCCATACATGACTGCACATCAGTTGCCACCACCTCCAGGTATTCGATATGCCACGCCAGTCGGCCATTCTCTTCAGACGCCATTCGATGGCCGTGCCAATGCCAGTCAACACTATGGTATGGCAACCAGCCAGAACTTCCACTGTCGAGACACTGGCCACTTCCGACCACCAGGCCTGAATGTTCACTCGATGCCTGAAGCTACACCTTTCCAGGCGATTGTCAATCCACTGGATAACGGGTACAGTGTGACTCACAACGGCATGACAGGTGCAAGACAGTGCAGTATGCATGTGTCTTCTAGCCGAGGCCAGCATGGTGGAGGCCAGCATGGTGGATCTCTTGATGTTGGTAACTCATTCCGTCGAACTCCGGGGGCACGTCGAAGTTCTCCACGAGCTCCTCACAGCAGTCAATTGTTGACTGTTCCCCGCCCTCTGTTTCGGCCGTCATCTTGTCAGCGAACTGGTCCGTCATGCGCAACACACACCAGTAACGTCACAGCTCCACTTCAGCCGTTTTCAGACAACGACTTGGGAAGGACGCAGTCTGTGAGAACTGCATCATCATACCCGGCCGCCATCAGATCCAGAAGTAAGACGGAGCCTTTGCAGTTTGACGCTGGTAGCAGTCTGACTGATGGCGTGGAACTGGTTGTGTCAAACCTGGACTACAACATCAGCTCACACGAATGGAAGAAAATTCTGACGTGTGAACTGCAGCAACAAGTTCAGGTATATGGGACTTTCGCTGTTCAATTTTACTAGCAAGTTTATTTGGTTTCATAATGGTTTGACTGCACTGTTACTTTGTTAGAATTGCGGGAATATCTGTTTGGGTATGCTAAATAAAGACGTGATCACGGTATTTAAAGCTGCAGGGTGAATTTGATTTAAAGTGAGTTAAGTCAATTTGATTTAAATTGACTTAACTCACTTGTACATCAACAACATTTGAATTTGTTCATTTTAATCAGATACTACATCTTATTAAGAACGTTTTTAGTCACTCACTGACTTCTGTCAGTCTTAACTCATTCACTAGTGACCGGAGTTAATCACCAAATTAAATGTGACTGAATTTATAAAAATATGACTGACTGGCGACTTGAAGTCGACTTGAATATGCGATTGGTGGTGGCCTAAGTTGCTTTCGTAAAATGCGATAAATAACTTTACATTAAACTTGCTCTATATGCTGTCTGTCTGTCGCAACATCCATTTCCACACTAGTGATCTCAGATGGATATGACCTCTTTTCTCCGAATCCATGGCTACCACCATTGCTGTGTCCGGTGTGCGGTAGTGTCTTGACTACTCAAAATGATCTACTCTGTGGAACTCTTGCCGGCAACATTCACAAGCTTCAGTGTGCTCAAAACTCTTCTCGTGTTGTTCTACCACATCATCACGGTTCATCCAGCAGCAGACTCCTGTCTTTAGTGGCTCCTGGTACTCAAAAGACGGATTCATTTTAAAATTGCTCTCATAGCCATCTTACTTAAGGAACCTTCTAAGCATATACAGGCCAGTCTCCACTCGGCTAATCAGGACCTTGTACTTATACCTCTGCACACCACCAATTGCCTTTTAGTTTTACTGCACCTACTGTCTGGAATGAACTGCCGTTTGCTGTCCGTTAGTCCAACACAGTGGGTATCTTCAAACACCGTCTTAAAGACATATCTGACAACTCTACACAGTTAAGAAATGTCCAAAGTTACCTGCACCATCGACTGCCTGAACCTCGGACTTGACCTTTTGTGCAGTGTAAGTTTTATTTTTGTACTGAGGCGTGTCTTTTACTTTTTTCCTACGAGATTGTCGCTCCTCGTTCTCGAGAATTCTAGGTAAGAAGTGAAAGACAACTTCCTCGCGATTTCTTGCTAGCTCCTATGTTGCTATAGCAACAATGTCAACGGCAATGTTTGGTTGCGGATGTCGACGTAATTTGTCGCGTTTAAACATGACGGCCACTACAAAAAAGTATTGCTGTCATACTGTTGCATTCATTACACTAAAATGTCGTCGATATTAATACAAAATCTGTCCAAACGAAACACATATCCTCACAAAACTCGCCGGCACTATTTCTTAGTGGGCGGGGCTAGCAAAACCTAGCAAAGAAATGTCTTGCTCGCTAGTTCTAGTAGAATTCTCGCTAGGTCTACGATAAAATACACGTTCCTAGCCTAGCAGCTACGAGAATCTCGTAGAACTAAAAGTAAAGACACGCCTTTGTATTGTATTGTACATTTGTTTGCTTTGTGTCAATAATTCATGCACATAATCTGCTTGTGAATGCTAGATACTCAACATCAGAATGCAGATGCTTCCAGACAATACCAGTATTGGTTTTGTACGTGTGACGAGTATGGAGGAAGCTCGACAGGCCGTGGCACATTTTCACCGGAAGAAAATTGGCTACAAGCGAATACACATTGCGCTTGCCGGTGGTGGTACGGGAACCTCTGTGCCCATGAACAGTGTCAAGTATGTTTATGTTTAGCATACTATACCTAGTGTCAGACGGAGACAGTTAGTTTTAGATTTAATTTTTCTTTGAACAAGTGTTAAGTCTTGATAATCATTGTTTACCCGTGTGGAATGGACAGGCTTAGTTACCAATGTAGCTGATCACCCAGCAAGGAATTTTAGCCATGTGCCGATAGTTGTCTTAGTGCTGAGTGGTTCAATCTCATTGATGAAGGTCAACGTGTTTCTACGTAGCCAAGCCACGGATGATATGACACTGGTTAAAGTGTTCTAAAAGTGTTCGAATATTGTCACTATGTTGTTTGGTGTGTTAAATCCAGGAATGAAGTTGTTAGTCTGCTGAAAGACATCCCTGGACATGCAGTACCAGTCTCTCAGTTCATTGAAGTGTTCGAGAAGCAGTAAGTGTGTCTGAATTATTTGGCTTTATACAGGTTTTTTTACATGTCCATTATTATTATCCGTACCAAAGTCGGAGGTTTATGCTATCATTCTGTTTATTTATTATGTAGCCCTCCATAGGAGGCCACATTAAGCATTGCATACAATCTGTCTCTGCCCGTCAGTCTGTCTTGTGCCTCCGGTTTACTCGAAATAGGAAAGCCATAGAAACTTAAAATTTAGTGGAAACATAGCGCTGGGCAGAAGTAATTGAGAGGGCCAATTTGAGGTCTAATGGCCAAGGTCACTAGGAACGAAAATATGAAAATCTTTGTAAGACCCAAAATGATTCTCTGTCCATTCTGTTGATATCGCTGAAAAGTTTTCACCAATGGAAATGCGTTGTTTTTGCAAGTATTCAGATCTATCTGTCTCTCACACGTCATTCATTAACTCAGAACCAGAATGTCGTAGAAATTTCATATTTTACAGAGGGTTCTTGGACCGTGGTGCATATTTTTCGTCCGTCTGTCTGTGTGAGAACTGGAGAGTCATAGAAAGGTCGAATTTAGTTGTCTGATAAACCCTTGTAACGAGAAACCTGGAGAAAATATCCAGGTCAAAGGTTACTGGAAGGAGAACGTAAAACATTTTTTCACTTATATCTTTGTGAAATATGGTAGATTTACGTTAAACCAAGGACAAAATGATCCTTGGTGTATACTACACATATCGTTGAATACATTGCATCATCGGAGATGTGTGGTTTTTGCAGCATTTCTCTGTCTGTCTTTGTGTCACACTCCTTTTGTTCACTCAGTACTGTAACGCCGTAGAAACTAGAAAAGTTTCTGTTTTATGGCAGATTGCTAGGCTCACTTACTCAAGTGAATTACAACAGGGTCCTGCTTAACTGTTCCTGCTTTTTTATATGCTATACACTGTATCTATATTGCACTGTGTATAGCTTCGCATGCAAACATGCTATAAAACCTAAACCTCAGCAGACATTACACCTTCTATATACATGTATACAAAGATGCCAAACCGACTGTTAAAGACGCATTGTGGTACTTAGCAACAAGATGTTTGCTGCAAATAAGCAACTAGACAAGACTGTTGCAGACCTGTGAAATGGCTGTTAATCAGCTTTGTCAGTTATCACTGATTGTGTGTTGTGTCTATGGAGTGGAGTTGTGTGTTGTGACTGTACTACTGTTTTTGATATATTTGCAGATATCACCATGGAATCAGCATATCTGAGTTATATCACATGTCGGATGTCGTTGAGATTGTGGAACGCGAGGGCATAGGACGAACAGTTGTCCTTATTGGCAGCCAGTTAACTACTGCTAGTCCTGCTGAAGATGAAGTTTGTGCCATGTCATCTTATGAACTTGTTAATGGTTGTAATTCAATAAGGTTTAACGTTACACTTGGCAAGGTCTTTGAGAAACGATGTTTACAGGTTTGATGACCAAACCAACAGTATCAAAGCACTGAAAGAGGATGGTTAGTCAAACTAGAGCAGTTACAGACTGCTACACAGTACTACTACTACTAGAGAGCAGTTGTGTTTTGTGTTCATGTCTGATTAATGTATGTTTGATTTGTCTGTGTACTATTTGTTCCTGTGTTGGCGGGGACGTAAAACACTGCTCAATCCAAACCATTGGGCTATGTGATATGATTAGCCCTATCAGCTACATTGACTTGTGTGCTGAAATGTTCATTCAGCTGCCTGTAATGACACATCAAGTGATGCTGTGTGTTTGCTGCTGAATTACTATCACTGCATTGACACTGTTGTTGAGTGACATGATCTGCATCCTTCCTACTAAACAGTTCAACAAACCTTCAACATTTCTGAATGCAAAAACGTCTTGTTTTGTAAGACGTCTGAGTAGCCACGGACCAGTCTGACTGATCTGGAGTAGCTCTATCATATACTGATTGAGGGACTGACGAACTGACACTATGGTTTTATTTTTCTGTTCTGCTTTTTAGTGTTTTTAGCCTTATCGTAGCCTTTTGTATTCTTTTATTGTATTGTATTGTAATTTCTGCCAATGGCGAATAAAGTTCTCATATACCAGCTGACCAAGTATTACCTGGAAGAGCTGCTAAATCAGAGACGACTCTTACTAAACTGTTTTGTACTCCTTCTGTTCCGTGTCACTGGTAGAGCTGCTGCTAACGACTAGTTTACTACTCGAGTACTCGTCCGAGTACCTTAACGAGTACTCGAGTACTCATTAATACCGGAAGTACTTTCATACAAGCTGCCAATGACAAATAAGGGGTGGTAGGTCAGCGTACCTGGGCCTGCCTGAAGGGTCAGGGCCTTGAACAAGCGTGATGCACGTCGATCTAATGCTAAACCGCGTGCTAAGTTACTGAACTGGAGATGAATCAGCGCACTTTCGCTATTGTTAAAGCTACAATTTGGAAATTTGCAACCGTAAATAGAAATTAACGAGTACTCGAGTAGTAAACAAGTACTAGTGTCCTTGCGGCAACCCTAGTCACTGGATGTTTGTGTTAATATTGTTGTTGTGTGGTTTAGTAAGCAAGTAAGTAACTGCTTGAGCATTTCTGTAGCCCACTAGGATCACAGTCATTATGTTGTATAGTTGCTGTGAATCAGTGTTGTAAGGTGTTTAGTCTGGTTGGTGTACTTTCAGCCTAACAGTGACACATCAGAGTCGCCTGTATGTCAGAGACACTTTCCACATTCAGATGCTAGTTCAGTTGATTCACTGGAGATGGGCAACTTGCCTCATGTCATGCTCCAGCTTCGCTGTTTTTCGGCTCAAGTTCACTCACTGCTTCAGTCACATGGTGGAAGTCTTCCACTTGTCAGGTTAGTTACCAGGTTGAGATCACAGTTCATATGTTTGTTGAAGACACAATCTGACTGACTGACTGATTCTTAGTTCTTCTACAACAAGGGAAGAGGTTTGGGCAGATGAGATGAACTAAACTATAAACTGTCTCCAAACAATGGCCGATACACAAGTACTGTTCACTTGCAGTTGAGCTTATCCAGCTTCTTACTGGCAGTAACGGTTCGTGTCAGAATAAAACTTATTGAGCCATCATTTTGTGCCCCAAGCTTCTGTGCCTGGGTTAACTGCTCTTCTACTCTGTCCTTTTTCACCTATTTAGGTTATTTATGGCGTCGTTCATGTTAATGTGTTATAAAGGCTTGTGTTAATGTTTGTCATGTTGCCGCCCGTGATTTAAGCATGCTTTATTGCTGATGTTGTTCAGTTTTCCACACTGCTTTGCTGCGGAGTTTGCACCACTTCGGCCAGTACTCAATGGTGGTGTGCCGCTGGAGCACCTCATATCCTGCGTCTCAGGTGTGGAGATTTCTTCGTTGAAAAGCAGCATCAGGAAGGTTCAGTGGGCAGAAAACACGAAAACTGACAGTGGTATGTCACTGTCTTGAAGTAATAGTTTTGTGATTGCGTGTCAGTGAGTGCTGTATTCGCTTTGTTTCGCTCGATTCTTTGGTTTGAGACGTTAATTAAAGACAGTTGTGCACATTAGGGTTCTATCTTCGACGATGCACTTGTTACTTACTCTCATGTTATACAAGCAGAATTTCATTTTAGAACTGTGTAGTTTTGAAAATTTTGAGCAGTCTCTGTGGGCGAAGAGCTTTGCTTGTATATCACGGAATATAACATTACAATAAATGCTGCTTATGCTGCGTATTAATTAACTGCAGTGAACTGTGACTGGAGATGCTTTTCTGATTTTTATTATTATTGTCATTGTTAATCGAGGTCATTATTGTGGTGAAGCTGTGGGGCATTAATGCTCATGGTTTTTCAGTTAAATGACACGATGAAAGGCACTGAAGAAAGACGGCAGATCTCAGTAGATTGTTGGCTTGGTCATGTGTCTGTGTGTGTGTGTGAGATGTGAGTGGTGTTGGCTGATGTTAGGTGATGAGGTGAGTGGCAGTCCACTGCTGAACCAGCAGTTGACTAAGTTTAGTCATGAAGTGATAGAAATGCTCCAGCATTGCCCTCAGTGCTGCCTGCTGTTCAACCGGTTCATGCCGACCTATCACCATCACTTCGGCCGTCAGTGTCGCATCGCCAACTACGGATTCACCAAACTGATAGAACTGTTGGATGCTATTCCTCACATTGTTCAGGTGAGAACTAATGCAACATCCGTCATCAGTGTACCTTTGTGAGTGTAGCTGTTTCCACAAGTTTCCTGTCCTACGCTTGACAGTGTGGAATGCAGCCCCGTGTTGAACTGTATGATGTTGTGTTCCAGAGTTCAGCCAAGTGTATCCAGGACACCTACAATGTGTCTAGTAATAGAATGTTTTTGTTATTTGTTAAATGTGTGTTTGGTGCGTGAAATAGCTCATGTTTTGCTCTGATTGTAGTGTGTTCTGAAATGTTTCATGGTTGTAAGGCATGAAAAGAATTGTGAACCAGGCTTTAGATGAGGTTAAATGAGTTTGAGTAGTTACCCAGTTTCTTTTAGTTTGCAGCTCTTTGTGTTGTGGTAGGTTGTGATTTTTGGTGTCGGTCAAGTGATTGGTTGAGGAAGTAATGTGTTAATGTGCATCAGTCAAGAGATTAACTGGGTGTTCGTCTCTGAACTGTTGAGATCTTTATCAGTGGCAACAGTGATGGTTTTCATATGATGTGACAGCGCTGCTCTAGTGTAGATATTGCAGCAGCAGCATCAGGACAGTGTCTTCAGTGCTGTTTTACTGTTGGCTGGTCCTCTTGCCTATAAATCTGCTACTTCATAAATCATCCCACGTTTGTGATTGAGGAATTTATCCTAACCTACGATGACTGTGGAAGTATGGCTGAACTGTAATATTTCTTTAGTGGCATGTTTGTAATTTCAACTTCACTGTTATAAAGAGCCAAGTGTGGTGCTTGCTGTTACATAACTGATAACTGGTGAATAATAATGTGTTTTTGTAAGAATATTAGCTTGTGTGTGCCTTCAGTCAAGTCGAGTCTTCGTAGCTGATAAAATACAATCTACAGTATGGCTGACAGTGCCTTGCATTGCTTGTGTGTAGGTTATGTGCAGCGGCAGCCAGCGATGTGTCACTCTTAGTCACAGTGCACAAGTGAAGCGTTTCACTGTGGACGTGTTGAAGATCTTGAAGGTTCAAGCCACCAAGCAGATCAGCTTCACAGAGTTTCCTGCAGTCTATGGTTTGTGAATGTGTTTTGTATTCATTGCTAATTGCACTTGTACAGTTTTTGCCTTCATTGCTGTTGTGACTGTTAATAGGCAGTTTTGACAGTCAGACAATAGAGGAGACACATCTTTCAAGAGTTAGTTGCTGGATATGACATGTGCAGTGGGACGTTGTTGTCATACGATCTTATCTTGAATAGCTCTAGATCCTGGCCAAACCATGTTTGCAGGAGAAAGTGATTGAAACTAAACTAGTGAGTTATAACAATTTAGAACGACGAAAATCATCTGTTGAGTTTTTGGCTGACTAAAATGTCTGTTTGATAGTACACAACTGATCATTCTAATATTCTGTTCATCGGACAACTTATGAAGCGATCTCCATGTTGCCATGTGCCGAGTGTAGATTTTGTTGACGTGCTGTTTAATTGTTTAATCACACTCGCATGTCTGTCAGTCTGTTTACGTATGTCTTTGTCTATATCGGTTGCAGAGAAAATAATTGGGCGAAAGTTTGACATAACTGAATATGGCATATGTTATGTACAAGATATACTGGATGACATTCCTGAGTCTGCCATAATGGTGAGCTGTCATCATTCATTGATAGTTGTGAGCATTCCAATTTACGATCATATCGATTTGCCAATTCATTTAAATGAATTGATTTATTTGTTTTCTTATTAAATTGTCCTCCGAATCACTTCAGGTTTTTTGCTCCTAGCTTTAAAAAATCCGACGTCGTTGTTCATGTAAAATGTAGTGCAATAGCGTTGTTCGCTATTGCACCGATGTTTCTAACTATCTAGGTCGGTCAAAATCGGACGAACACTAGAACGCCGTGACATGCCAATGCCGTTAATGGATGAGTGAAGGTTATTGGGTGCAGTGTTGTGCATGATTTTAATTTCAATGTTATTTAATATTGAAAAAGTACATGGAAAATTTGTGCCAGCATGTAACTGGCAGGTAACTTTAGGACAGTGTTCATCTAACGGCCAAAATTGTGCTATATTGTTTGTCCGAATTTGACTTATTTATGATGTCATTCGCGAACAGCGCTATAGATATGTCTATATGAATTTTTCCCACGCTGTACTGCGGTATTATGTTGCTGTGTGTTGAAGGTGAGCGGAGCTGGTGCCGAGCGAGTTTTCTCTCTGCCTCATCACGGTGAGATGCTGTCATCAGTGTGGCAAATGATAGTGAAAGTTATTGGATCGTTTTGCATGTCTTACATTTTGATCCGTGAGCTCTACTTACTATGGGGACACGTGTTGTTAAATTCGAAGCTAGAAGTGACTCAACACTCATACACACCACTCGTACACACCCGGCGGAATAGTACACTAGCTGTACTGGTGCACTGCTGTCCATGTAGCACAATGTGATACTTGGTGGAATGCATTGGACCAACATGCAATACATCGTCAGCACTGACACATGCAGGGGGCACGTATCGCTGAATATCGTCGAGTGAAGTCTGACAATTGCAACATGAATATTAGTCAAATTTGAGTTAAAAGTTTAGTTGTGCACGGCTGCATTTACTGTGAAGGAGTCATTCTTTGTTGTGCATTGTGAGTAGACCAGACACCAGAGGAGGCAGCCAGAACGAAGCACTTTGCCAACGACGTCGTCGATCTTCTCCGTCACAGTCCGCACTATAGAATGTCTTTCAGCAAGTTCATTCCAGCATTCCATCGTCACTTTGGCCGGCAGTGCCGCGTTGCTTCGTATGGCTTTATGAAACTGATCGAGCTGTTTGAAGCTATTCCACACGCAGTTCAGGTAGCTAACAGAGCTGTCCATTTTGTAGTAACATCCTCTATTCAGCAGTGAAAGAATTTTGGTAATCGGTTAAGATTTGAGAAAGTTATTTCCAAAAGTTAGATGGCTTCCTTTTTTGGGGACACAGTGTATTTTGATTATATCCACTGCTGTTTCATTTTGTATTTATAAACCACCAAAATACTAATATAATACTCGTTTTCTGTTTTTTAATTCAAATCAGTTAAGCTTTTTAGTGAGATTCTGGATGGTATCAAGTCATGTTGTGGGGAGTCACTTTGAAGCTGGCTGACCTGGGGTGAACGTGGATTGTAGAGATTGACAAGTAATCCTGTATGAACTTGATACCGATCGTGATATGTCCAACAAGTATTGTAGTGTTCTTGATGGTTGTCATTGACAGGTGGTTGAGAGTGGCAGTGAGAAAGTTCTATGTCTGGCGGAGCAAGAACTGGTGAAACTGCTGGAGGACAATGTGTGTCGCGTGCTGCACAGCTGTTCACTGCAGCAGGTCTCGGTCGCAGACTTCCTTCGCGCATATGCCAAGACATGT
>Ga0056114_1001522_pt1 | contig 10709 bp, 8 predicted proteins | sample WorMetHERISLAND1_FD_77005 | JGI IMG/M metagenome (GOLD analysis project Ga0056114, IMG submission 77005) | Marine gutless worms symbiont microbial communities from Max Planck institute for Marine Microbiology, Germany - Olavius loisae HERON... ... | reverse complement strand
TCTCGTAGCTCTCATCTGAACCTTTTCTAATGCTTTGATATCCTGTTTTCGATAAGGATTCCATAACGAGTTAGCATACTCCAACTGAGATCAAACGAGGGATTTGTATAACATAATAAAGGTATCCTGCCGTAATCCTCGAAAATTCCTCTTTATAATACCAATATATATATGGAGGCTACAGTTTATTACAATACTATATGATAATTTAGAGAGCACTGTAAAGCAGATGGAGTTCGCTTAGTCTGCCATATATAACCAGAAAAAAAATAAAAATTGATGAGCAAGAAGTCCAGTCACCAGTTTAGTGAAAGGCAGTCATGAGGAAAACAGCCGACATTGAAGAAAAATATTTGTGGAACAAATGGTGTTTCAAGTCTGGAGTGAAAGAGTGAGGGGTGATAGAGTGAAGACAGTGCAATATCTCGTATGCAAATTAAATCGCAAACTGTTTGAATTCAATGTAATAACTGACTCTGACAATCTGTTTCAAAATAAAAACACATGAAATCAAACATAAGAAACCTATTACTGATCTGTGAACTATTCCCTGTTCCTTCTAAGTTTATTTGTAAAATCCAACAAAACAAGTCAAAATTGACGAAATGCTCAACAAAGTACAACACAATTACCTCTCGCATAACCACGTCAAAATCCAGCCTCGAGCGAGATCCTCGGGAGCGTCCGCCATTTACCTGTCTTGGCATCAAGTAAAATAACTTGACACGGAAGTTGCCGACGAGATAGATAAGCGAGTTAGCGATAAGGTCATCAGAAGGTGGTGGCGTCGCTGCATTGATGACTTCTGTCATCAACTTGAACTTGAACCGACCTCCGTATGACAGCGTCTGACGACAACAGACATATGAACATTAGTGTCAAGCAGAGAGAGTGCCCACTTTGCCAGATATCTACATGTTAATTATTATAAATCACAAAGAAACACCAGTCTCTTCTTTTCTAGCTTTCTCTTTAGTACTTCATCACATGCGATGACAGGTCTATCCCACATATACCAGTGATGACATCTTTATTATGAACATGGTGGCGCAGGTTAGGGCGTCGGACGTCTGACCTAGTGGTCATGAGTTCAATTCCAGGTCCGGGCGTTATCAGGCACCTAGGTCAACTCAGCCTTCAATCCCTCCAGGGTAGGTAAATCGAGTACCAGCCTTCGCCAGCTGGGGTTAAGGTGGGGTGCATTTGCTTGTGTTGGGTGACAAGTGACATTGTGTGATCCTATATGGCAAGCGACACCCTGTAGTTCTGAGATGGGTATCCATTAAGAACTTAACACCGCCTTAACTTTTTAACTTCAACACCCAATGTTCTTCTCCAAAGGTGGCCATGTGTAATACAGGTGTTACACTAGTTGACTGAGCCATGCACCAGTACAACTAGCACATGACACGATGGCCATCCATTGTCAAGCCTCCAGTGTGTATGTGTGTTGTGCTACCTCTAGCCTTCAAAATAAGACCAGGCGTCCTGCAGTAAGCATAGCTCACAAGTCTCAAATCTTCTTCAGTGATTATTAACAAGCAACGCCTTTAGCGATTACTTATCGCTACATCTTGTCTCTGATCTGCATTATCTTGTCCTTGTACATTTAATGCTGTTTTAACATATGACCCCGTAATTCATCACCAATGTCATTATATAAGTTTGTACCCAGAGCAATAAAGATGTTCTGATAATGATCTAATATCATATTGGTAAAGTTCATTGTAGGTGTTGCTGGATACTGGGTTTGAAAGTTAATTGGGATAGAATCTTATTCCATAGCCATGAGTTAATAGGCCTATTTAAAAATGACCAAACATTCGAGATTTTTATGCTATAATATGCAAATAACAATTCATAAATTAAACATATAACAATTAGACTAATTAAATTAATATATCAACAAATGGCTGGCACCAATTATAACTATTAATTATATGTCTTAATGCAGCGTGCTTGTGCAAAGCCAGTGCTTCTTCATTGCAAACAAGCCAAAGAGTCTTCTGTTGATATTAAATTTCTGACAGACAGTTCCCGACTGATGTCTGGAAATAGGTATGTCGCAATAGACATCAAAACAAGAGTCTGCTAAAACCAACATAACTACCCCAGTTAAACACTTCTAAAAAACTGCAGCTGGAGAAACTTACTCGGTCTCCAGAGAGAGATCTATTAAGACTCCAGAAGATCGGTAGATGTGAGTCTCGAGGATGAACACGGACAGAGGACACATCATCGGGAACAACAAGCAGACCGAGCTGTGACTGAGGAACGACACCGCTGCCACTCACACTCAACGACACCGCCTGGCTCGGTAATGCAACCTGGCAATCCAGCATCATGACATTAACAGAACCTATGAACAACAATGCTGTAATGTATAAGGTCAAAAGCTAGTGTACTGCCCCAATGGTCAAGACAACAAGCCCTGCCCCCAGCAGTAGATTGATGCATCTGTGTCCATAACATTTCGATGCAAATCCATTGTGTGTACATCATCAAATCAAATCAAACACTGCCTGCAGACTAGCGTCCACAAATGGACAATGCATGCTGTGCAGTGGTGACTAAAAAACAGATGAACATATGTCATCACTTAAAGCTGCCTACTCACTACGTGTAACGGGGCTTAATAAACTCATGCAGAATGGCATTTACCAAGAGCTCTCGTGGAAGCAGACATTAAAATTTTAACAAAGATCAGTAACCAATTTACTGATATGCTGCATAATATGTTACGGGCAAATGTGTTGTGCCAACCATAACTAAAAGATAAAACATTAACCCACATCAGCGATGCAAAGGAGTGATGTCAGAAAGAAAGACAGCTCACAGTCTATCTAGTTCAGCCTTGAAAATGCAAGACTAACTCCTTTTGTATTAGTTCAACACATTGATTCTCCTTTGCACATATGAAACAAATGTGCCTAGTGTCTGGTTATGCACATCATCATGGCAATCTGTCAAAATCTATTTATCATGTTAGCATAAACTATTTATTAATATATACACATTTGTTTTGCAAAGGATACAAATTTTCATCATTTAACTATTGAAGAACTACTCGAAGTTGTAAACCATTCTTAGCCATTCACGCATGTTTGAAAGTTCTGATACATCAAAAGTTAGTTTTTCAACCTTAGAGACCATCACAAGAAACTTTTCATTAAGTCTTGGCAAGGTTATGGAACTGGTAACTACTGTTATGGTCTTGCCATTTTTTGGTCTTGGTCTTGATATTAGAGGTCTAATATTGAGCTCAGTGGTCTTGCTAACATCACTGGTAAGTACATTTGCTCTCCAACACAAGAGATAAAACTATTATGCTATTAAAACTCATGATGATCTACTGGTTTACCTCAGACCATACATACGGAGCTTGTCTACAGTGATCAGTTCGGTCAAAGCAAAAACATCCAGTACATCCCGGAGGATCATCTCCGACCAAAGAGCCAAAGGCTTCTGAGGCACATCGGTCACACTGCCGACCAACGACATCAGGCTGCAGCCACAATGAATATACATACAGTCATCATTAGGCAGCTGTTACACTTGCAGAGAACCAACTTACAACTCAGTAATGCTCACTGATAATACTTATATTACTTCTGACACTACAAAAACAGCGTTTGTTCACTACACCTGGGCACTTATACCTTAACTTTATTTCTGTGCTCGACTAAAATAAACGTGTTTCCAAGTGTAACCTACGGAGATTGCTACAGTAAGTAGTGAAATCTCAATTGTTCATCGTGTATTCGCTATCACTGTGCAATTGTTATCTAAAATTGATTCACTATCGTGTGTTTTAGTTTCTTCTTTTTACATAATTTTTTGCTTTTGGTTGGTTACATGTACTAGATTAAACTGACCACACTCAGCTTTTCAGTCCACGTTAAACTCTCTTACTATATCATACCGTATTGTAAGACAGTTCTCATCTACAAACACTGTAGCTTGTCATTTCTCTTGCTGCACTCCCTACTGTTTGGAAAAATTTATCTGTTTCTTTTGTGTACTGTTGACAGTTAAAAGACAAAAACTCATCTGTTTTCCACATATTTGTAACTACACGCAACCTTTTGGTTTCTGATGCAAACATCGTTGAAATAGCAATGCAAAATTCAATTATTGTAAGAAGTCAGCAATTAATGTAATGTATCTCAATATATCCAGCACGCACAACACTGTACTCATTAGACGCTCAAGAACAACACGTTAAGCTTTTATCTGTCTGTCAATATGATGACAAAACGTATGACAGCTTGAACCGACCTAGTTTCCAATACTGGTAATGAGGTCAGATCACAAGAAGCATGACAGTACCTTGCAGGGACACTGGCCGCTATCATCACAGTCACACACATCAGCGTGACATTTGTCCCGCTGAGTACCAGGAACGTGACAGTCACATTCCACACAGTGCGGGAACCGGTAGTAGCCGAACGGACACCGGTCACAACGCCGGCCTCGATACTCCTCCACACAAGGACACTGACCACTCACCATGTCACACTGACTCGACGATGAGCCGACACGGTTGCACGCACATGGCTACAAGCACAAATCAAGAACGACCAGCATCAGCATCATCATCATCTTTATTTTCCGATACAAACACAAAACAAAAATCACAAAAATAGCCATACAATCGGAGGGCTGCCAGAGAAGCCTTACAGCTCACTGACTGGCCGCCCAAATAAAAAAAATAAATTTTCAACAATAATATTATACATCAGTGTTTACTGTCACTCCATCAGCACTCAGCAACCACTCAGCACCCAACACATCATCACATCACATAGGCAGTAGAGGTCTGTTGCGTCAATGACAGCGAGCCTTGGACCATTTGGCATGAATGCTGAAGCACGTACTGTCACTGATGTGCTGTATTCATGAGTAAAGTGGACGAGTAACGCAGCTCTTGTAGTTTAAATCTGTAAACAGTTTCTAACCTTGAACTGGCTTGCTCCTGGTTTTTCAACAACAGTCAACTTGGTAGACACCAAGCAGACGTCATTCGCTGTGAACGGCAAAAGATTTACTGTGAAGCGTTCCAAAAGATATTGCTGCAAAGTAAAAAATACAGCGTAAATGCTGAAAACATGTGAAGTCTACGACCTTGCAGCCAGTGATTGGATCGCGACCCCAGGAGTTGGCCTGGCATCGCTCACAAGCCAGTCCTTCTGTCAGTGGTGGACAGACACATTCGCCGGTGACGGGGTGACAAATATGTCCTGGCAGTCTGCACTCCGGACATTCTGCTCACAAACACACACACACACACACCAACTTCACTGATAGCTGCATCTAAACAGAGATCCTGCGACCCATCCACAAGATATATTTTGCAGCCCTTGTCGTATCCACATTCACACACTGTTTCAATTTCCGTTGTTTTCAGTTTTCATTTTCATGTTTTCATGTGCACCCTTACAACCCCTTCCTGTGCCTCCCTCTAGCTCCAGAATAGCGGACGCTGCAGGGATCTAACAAGGCACTGCATCTAAACATAACGCTACAGGTCAATCTTAACAAAGAAGATAATTTCACTTGCAATGTATCTAATAGCTAAAAAACAGGATATTTCAAGAACATTAAGAGATTAATGGCATGTTGCTGCAGACCTTGGCAGCCGGCAGACGAAAAGCCGAAGTATCCAGGAGCACATTCATTACATGGTCGACCAGAGACTCCAGGCTTGCAAGAACACAGCCCAGTGTCTTGGTCACAGTCTGCACTGAACGATCCAGTCGTGTTACAAGCACATGCCTGGCAGCCAAGTCCCAAGCTCAGACCCCACTCACCCACCTGCAGTTTGACACACGCATCCAATATCAATAGTGAAAAACTTAATATGAAATTACAAACATAATAATAACAAAATTCATTAGTGTAACAGCAAAATATAGAACAGTGGCAATTTGGATTAGTGGTTTTTGGACTTTTTGCACTGGTATCAGTGAACATAGTTAGTTATTGTTGGGCCCAATCAGTAGTGAAAATGAGACTGTGTGCAGGTGGGCAAACCATCTCAGTCACTCAGCTCAACTCAGCTTGGCCATCTTTCTGAAGGCAGTGAAAGCTATGGCTGTAAACAGGCATGCCACGATACACTAGACCTATATCTGTAGTCTTGTAGTTTAAGCTGAACAAGGGTACAGAAACAGAGATCACGGCCACTCTGTAGGCCACTCAGAGAAGACTATTAACCAGGGGTACTTGACACAAAAAGCTGAAAATTCCTACTCAGTTTTAAACAGAAATTTACTGAACAACTGGAAACAGGTTATCAGTCAGTGAAATGCATCCGAATAGCTGTGAGTCAGATGTATAGAAAAGACTAGGAATGCCAATGACAACAAGATTATAAGGTACAAGCTCCACTACAGCTTGATGTCATTCTTTATAGACCTATGGTGGTAATGCACAACCGAATTATTATATGTACGATGTGCAACGGATACTGGACGGCTAAGACCAAAGACAATATAGTCCAATGTGGCCTATGTTGTCTTTGGTAGGCACAGCAGTGCCAGGCCGCTGAGATCAGCGACCTGCATTAGCGACCTACACACAGGCCTGCCACCGACCACGGCCTACGGCCTGTTTGAGTAGGCCGTACGGGAGAGACCCGTTGCCTGCAGTGACTCACCGCAGCAAAACGTCTCGGCCTATGTGGACGCATTTGTGGAAAAATGTCATTTTTTTCGCCACAACGACCCCTATAGACATAAAAACCAACAGAAGTCCTGGACATGGTCGTCACGCGTCTGCGTACCAAATTTCGCCGTCGTACGATGTGGCGTCTAGGAGGAGTTTGGAAACAGAGAAAATAAACAGACTGTCAATTATTATATAGATGGTGAGCCTATGGCAGCAGATATCATATCATATCATGGAACTGGAATTGGAATGGACTCACAGCTCATCAATGTTTAGTTTTTACCCGCGCGACGCTATGCTAGCGTGGGTCTTTGCGAGAGCAACGTGTCCATCTGTCTGTCTGTCACACGCCAGTATTGTGTCAAAACGAAGAAATGATTTCTTCACCATCTGGTAGCCCCACGATTCTAGTTTATAGACGCCAAATTTCATCCCAACACTCTAAGGGGTTCCCTCTGAGCAAGGCCTCAAACAAGAGTGGGGTGGGAAAATTCAGCCATTTTCTAGCTTTAAGCATCAATATCTAAGAGAATTTCTCGGGATTTAACAGATTTCGGACGCCACAACAGCTAAACGAATGAAGATAGACCAGTATTGTCAGCGACAACGTTGTAAGCACGTCGTATTGAAGCAATTTTTGGCATGCTATCACGTCGCACAGGTTTGTCACCAACAGCTGTGCTTTCTTGTTTCTTTAAATGTTTATTTTGCAGTTACGTGTATGACTAACTGTCAGCATTCAGCACACATTGTGTAATTTAGCAGTATACTTTATTCTGCTATTGAAAAAATAAACTTGACTTGACTTGACACATCTGCTAAATATCACACTCTATCATACTGCATATAACATAAGAATATTCCTGTAAAAACATTGCCAATATGTCATCATAATGGATAATGTTATTTAATAAGGTTTACACTTTACATTCAGTAGCACAGTACGTATGTTGGTAGTACATATCTAAACTAGAAACATTGGCTCAAGCAGATCAATTAACACAGAATAGTAAACAACGTTGGCAGAATGACTGAGTTCGACAAATAAATACAGACCGGGCAACGATCACACTGCCAACCGACAACACCTTGCTTGCACTGACACTGGCCAGTGACCTGATCACATGACCTCCGTACTGCTCCCTCCGGATGACAAGAACAAGCTACACACAAGCCGCATCATACTTACATACGAACACTGACGTATGCACTGTTTTTATTGCTATTATAATAGGTCATGTGACTGTCGCCTTAAATTCTCTTTCTCCATTTGTTCTTGATCTGTGCGTCCTTCAGAGATATACAAGCCACATTTTGTTATCACCTGACATCTTCTTAACACGTCTTTCTTGAACGTTCCTCTAACAAGTTCCACCAGCTTAACAAATAAGTGTTTAAGTATAATATAAATTAAGTACAGAAGAGAACACAGAACAAACTGCTGCAGTGTGTAAACTAAACAAAGACCATCTATACTGTGTCAGTTAAAACTTAAACCTGTTTTTTAAATGAAATCCCATAATAATTTTCAAATCACTATATGCTTCACCTCGTAAATGTTCGACAATGTCATGTTATTCACACAAGTTATTTGTGAAGGCAGATAGGTCGGGTATAATTAAAATCATGTACGACAGCAGAGAAATGTTTGAACTGCGATTGTTTAATCTTTGAGCAAATTACATTAACACATGACAGAGAAAAGAAAGTCATAATCTGCATCTACGACAGCTTCCCTTAAGATCTCTGGCAACTACTGACTAACTCAAGTAAACATGTAAAACTGCAGTTAAAATGTGGTTCTGCGTGCATTAATGCCGACGTTATACTGACGCTTGCAGCCGTGTGGTGTGAAGTCATAGTAGCCGATGGCACACTCGGCACACCGAGCTCCGCTGACACCAGGTGCACAGTAACAGTGTCCGGTCACCAGATGACAACTAACGTTGCCAGTATGTGCACAGTCACACGGAATGCACCCAGCAGCTGTATTGTAATATCCAGCCTGCAGTCAAAACGCAATATATGAGAATAAAACAATGAAAACATATCCATCAGAGGATAAAAGATAAACTGATGTTTGAAAACCCCTAGTAATGTATGTCTTTCTCTGGGGACTTTTTTTGGAGTAATTTTTAGTTAAATAGCATGAGATTTGTCATACCAACAAAGCAGTTAGAAGTGAAATGGATCATTTAAACCACCACCACAGTCGCTCTGATATAGACCTAAAAGATTCAACTTATCACTTCAACTTAAATCAACAAAACAGTAAACACATTGTGGAAACCAACCACTCTCTCCAATCCACTTTTGAGATTACGAGATTGTGACTGAAATTCAGATATCAATCATCTACTATTTGTTCTAACCTTGCTGGTTATTTACTGGTGGCCAATATTATGAAGCAGAACTTGGTTGAGTGACAGGTCATTCCATGTCACCGGCCAGCAATGTGGGGACGAGTTTTCTGCACTTAAAACGATAGTGTGGAGTTTAAGTAACTGTCAAAATAACAGTAGTTTGCTCGGTGATGCTACGTAGGTGACTTTCAAGTGCTGGAATTCCTCTTACTTACTTACACAGAAAATGGCTTCAAACCTAGCGGAAAAAGTGACAACGTTGCCACTCTTATCAGCAGAGAGACAAATAGTTGTCAGATATAGCAGTAGATATATGAACTCACGCCACAGAGTGAACAGTCGCGGCCAGCAAAGCGCGGTCGACACTGACATTGACCAGAGACAACATCACATGTCGCCAGATTGACAGAGCCATGGCGATCACAGGCACACACTGCAACATAGATATCATGTCACTCATCATTTCAACACACTAAAATGCTAAAACTAAATACAAGTCTTGTACAGACTAGCCTTGATGCTGTTGACTAGGCAACCGGATGGGTATTCCCAGCCCAAAAAAGCCCACCACAAAACTTCCAAAGTTTCACTTTTTATAGACTTGCTCTAAATTGGAGTAAGTTTAATCCCAAAAGCTAAACAAGACCAAGAGTATTAGCAACAGCAGCAGCAGCAGTGACGTCAGTGCTATTAGAAGTCAAGATTAATAATCAGCTAATAATGACTCCACAAAATTACTCTTTGTAAAATGCAACAATATATGCATTTCACAGCCCAACTCGATGAATTTGATACTTTGTGAGCAAAACATGAACAACAGTTATAGATAAATACGATGTATCTATTTTTAGCAATTCACAGTTAGCAAAGAAGTGATCAAAATGATGGGCGTGTGACCACATAACAGTAAAAACAAATATTGATACGTTATGTGCAATGACCCAATTTATACACAGATGATGCCAGTATGACTCGCTGACCTTGGCAGTCACCCATCACTGCGGTGCCGTAGTATCCACGTCGACAGCGTTCGCAGTGTCGGCCTTCAGTGTGGCCAGAACATGACAAGCACACTCCCGTTTCCCGATCACACAACTCTCGGCCGTGGGCGTCGACACTGTTACCATGGCACTGACACGGTCGGCATGAGTTGCCAGGCTCCATCGGGTTGCCATAGTAACCAGCCGCACAGCTAACTCACACAAACAACACCATATACAGGATAACACAAAAAGTGCAGCGTACATGCACATAACGTTATGAATGTATGTTATGTTCCACATTTTTCTGTGCCACCCTTTACAGCACACTGCAATATATTGTTTGTTAAATCTTTATAATATTGCTCACAAAATCAAAAACATATTACCCACTTAAACTCACTTATTCTCTAGTATTGTTTATCACTATCATCACATATGATCCTCAGCTTAGTATAAGTATTGTTATGAATAAGATAAAAGCCTGCACTTTTCTGCACAACATCCTTCAGAGATAAAATAAGATTTCATAAATCAAAACGGAATAATACACCGTGTCCCAAAAAAAACATGAGACCACATTTTCTACAATAACTTTAACAATAAGTGTCCGATTACAATAATTTTTGGCATAGTTAGTAGCAAGTCTATGAGTCATCGAAAGCTGGTTTCATTTCCCACCTCACCTATCTAGTGC
>Ga0056114_1001521_pt1 | contig 10710 bp, 5 predicted proteins | sample WorMetHERISLAND1_FD_77005 | JGI IMG/M metagenome (GOLD analysis project Ga0056114, IMG submission 77005) | Marine gutless worms symbiont microbial communities from Max Planck institute for Marine Microbiology, Germany - Olavius loisae HERON... ... | reverse complement strand
TACAGTTATGAGATGCTGTTGCTACTGGACGACTGCTCTGTCAATGATAGGCTGATCAAAGTGGCACAATTCATAAATCAGTCGTTCTTTCAAATGGTCAACGTCACCAATCTGGTAACGATATACTCGCTCTTGCAAAATGCCCCAGATCGCGTAGTCAACCGGTAATACGAACCATTTACCTTCACAACTGGATCAATAAAAATCAGCTTGGCATGCCTAAGAGATGACATACCAACAGACAGCATTAAAGGAAAAATGTTGAACGTTTACGTAGAAGACGGTCACTGCACACAGGAAACAAGCAAGTAGTGCTGCTGGTAACTGCACTTTTTGATAACGTTTTGTAAAAATAGAAAATCTGCTGAAACGTACGACGGATTTGCACATAATTTGATGACAGTAATCAAAATACATCAAGGCCCGTGCACGTTTAATTATGTGCAATGTGGTGCAGTTTGCACTTGTCAGAGCCAAACGTTTAAGGGGGTCACTTTTTTTGGACACACTGTATATAGCACAATATCTAGCACATAACTTGGAATGAAACTTCACTCTAGCCATTTACACGTAATTATAGTAAATAATCTAAATATAAAATTCATTATAAACATATCAGCTCGATAGCTTAGTGGAATCTATTATTTTCTCTGTGCTTCAGATAATACTAATGTTGTTTCAGACCATTACTCTACCAGTAATGCAGCCATTATATTCATATCAATCTCACAAATACAATGCTACATGTAATATTCAAAACCAAGGAAAAATGAACGTTGTCAGTATGTTCGTTAAAAGTGAGTTTCTTAATGGTACATCAGCATACGAAAAGGCCATTTCTGTGCCAATGCTGACAAAAAAACTTATGAAATGTTTACTAGATGTGAACAAGACAAGCATTTAAGTCAAGACATTACAAATACAAGATACCCAACAGCACTGTTGTTCAGTGATGGTTCAGTGTGCTCATATGTCAGGTAAGACTATGTCTATAGCATAGTCACAGTCACTTGCAGAGTAATCGAGTGGAGCTGCCCATGGGCAGGTGCAGCAGCAGATACTGCCACATTCTGCACAAATGGTATGCCTAATTAAATAATTGCAATGCTTTTGAGTCCACTGCAATCGATGTGAAAACCTAGGCTTGTCCAGTTTGTCATCACATCAGCTGATTTTGAACCTTGTCAAGAAGATCATTGGCAAGACTACAGAGGCCATTTACCTGTTCTAACGTTGCTGGGTGTGGGTGAAGCATTTCAACACTGTTCTTTTGTACAATAACCTGCCATATTCTGGCTACATGGAAATTTAATCACAACTCATTTTTACTGCGTAATTTTTTAATTCCCTTGGCATAAAATGCTACCAAGGGGCTAAAAATACTGTTACAATAATAAGCTGAATTTATGTAGCACCATATGGCACCAGGTAACTTCAGAGGTGTGTAGTGTAAGTGCTCATGATGACAATAATGATGATACCAGCGTGAGTGCTTTCAACTGTTGTTTCACTCACGGCTGCTGACACCTCTTCAGTGCCGCTGTCCACGTAGTACACATCAGCGCTGCCACTCGGCCTGCACAGCCAGCATGCACTCAGCACCGTCACTGACACAGTAGACAGAATTCAACTGCGTTATATCACACTCAAACACTAACAAACTATACACAGTAGATGCTGTGAAACTCTCTGACCAGCAGTGTATGGCAAACATCTGTTTACATAGCCACCGTCTAAATAAATCTGTTAGTCGGCGATAAATGTTGGCACCATTTGACTCAGATTCGTAACAACAACATGTCAATGGGAGAAAAAGTCAACATGGGTTTAAAAGCTCCACTGATTTTGAGTTTTCTCTCTGTCATAATTAAAAAACTACTTCCAACTGATTTGGTGATACGACAACACAATCAATTAACTAACAACAATACGACTACCACTACTGCTACCAATAGAATCTGAGCTGCATCGAGGCATTGTCGGATAAGCATAAAATATAGGCATAAAGCAAAAAGGACAAAAACATATTAGACAAGAATACAGGGACCAGATGGGAAATTAACAAACACAGCACCCAACTTACTGATATGGCTGAAGCAAGCTGACGATGGCAGGACGCTGAGAGACAACAGGTTGAGTACTGCCAGCATCATCAGTGACATCAGTGTTATCACAGCTGTCAGCTGTCAACTGCTGTCTAACACCGTTCAGCTTAACGTCTCTATCATAGCTTTGATCAGCCGCCGTTATTGGCTGTCCGTTATCATCATCATAACTTGCACTGAGTGACGAGTCATCTTCGCGTGGCAGCTGTGTCAGCGGCACAAACTGCAAATGAGCGGCAGATTCCAGCTGGACACTAAAAGTTCCCGTCTGCTCACTGCAACTTGCTGTACTAGTGGACTTCTGCATTCTGCCATTTTCACCATATGGTTGTGACTCGCTCGAAGTCTTATTACTATACTGTGTCTCACGTGTGATTCCAAGCCAAGTGGGATTCTCCGTCTGTTGCACATGTCTGTCAGAAGATTGCCACGAAGAAGTGTCACTGTCAGCTTGTATGTGAGACTGAGTACTTCCACCAAGGTGCAGTACAGTGGTTCTTTCACGCTGTCTGATTAGCGAAGGGTCAACAGACTTCATCATGTTGAATGTCGCTGCGTGTTGTCGCACAGGGGACAAGCTGCAGCTGTCAGAATAGCTGTGACTCAATCCCACCTCACTCAGATGATATTCATCGTCATACAATGCTGGCGTCCGCTTCAGTACCTCGGTGTCACAGAGTTGACTGAATGTACTGGACGTCGGCGAGACACCGACGCTGCCCGTGTTAACGACGCTTGACAAGTTCCGTTCCAGCTGCTTCACAGCAGCCTCCACAGTGCTGATCTGACTGCCTGCTGATCTGTGATGTGTGTAACTGTTGCCGTCCGACAGAGGCATATCCGTCTCCAGACTCGACACCTCGCTGACGGTGTCGTGCGGCAGACATTCCGCGGCACTAGAGTCAGGACCATCTCTCCCGCTGTCGACTGGCAGCATTTCACCATAAACACGCTCCAGTCTCTGTAATCCATCACTGGACGTCATGTGTTCAACCTCACCTATCAGCTCCGATATGCTTCCGAAACGTTCCAATAACTTCTGTAAACTCTGACCCGGCACTGACGAGTAGCTATCTGACATCTTCGTGCCTGAGCCAGAGAGCTGACTTGAAGTGGTATTGATGCTCGGTGAGAGTAGAGGTGACACTTCACGTGTCTGAACATCCGTTCCAGCTTGCAGGCAAACATCCCTGTCTAAATCTGGCTCCAATGCTATCAGCGACTCAGCAGTTCCAATAGAGTTCAACGGAGGCCTAAGTGACACTTCACACTGTGGATCTGCTTCTTTCCACAGTGAACGAACTTTCACGGCTGTCACATCTGACATGGCAGGAATGACTTGGACGTGATCAGCAACCAAGCCATCACCAGTACGGCCAAGTAAGCTACACTGTACCAGCTCATCTATCTGTGTCTTCCTCTGCCGAGAAACATCACGTGACCTGTCATGCGTCATCACCTCGTCACTGACTTGGCTGCATACATGAGGTAAACTAGAGCTACTACGCTGCTGGCTGCCTAAACCACTCCTGTCACTGCTTCGCATGCTGTCTAAGTTCATCTGAATTTCGTCCAGATCTTTACAGAGATTGTTATAGTCGACCGGTGTGCTTCGGCTGCTGTGTGCAGATGGCACCCCGACATTGCCGATATTAGAAGTTGACATTGGCAATGTTTTACTACTGTCGTCTTGATGTTCTTTCAGCAGCAACGATTTCACTCGACTTGCAAGAGTGTCATCTGAAGAACTGCTGGACGTGTCCAAGTCCCTGGTGCTGCTGCTCGTCAACTCAGAGTCGATGACGTCGAGTTTGACGACAGTATCGACTTCTGCACTGCTGGCAACTGACGCCTTGTCGGACCCGACTGGCCCACGTCTGATTCTGTACTTGGCGAGAATCATCTTTACATCCTCGCCAAGATCATCTTCAAACTCATCTCCGTCCTTCTCCGACGCAAGATCAGAGTTCCTCGAGCCTGAAGACTTCGTTTCAGTTGACCGAGGTGAGAATACTTCAGCCTCATGTCTGGTTGTGTCAGTAACACTGGAGCAGGAGTGATGTGGCTTATCATCGGTCGCTACATGACGGTGTGTCAAGGCATCACTCTGATCTGTTGTCGCGGTAACACTGCCACACTGTGCAGCCGCAGTGCCACGACCAATACTCTCCAAGGTTTCGGCAGCAGATGATGAGACATCTAACACTTCATCAGTGATGTCAGCTGGCTGTCTGACAGCACAAACAGCTCGTTGGCTGGGAGACATCTCCAGACCAGTCCGCAGTTGGTCATCACCATCGCCGATCACTGCATCCGTACCTGACACTGTCTGTTCAATACATCCCGGCCCAACAGGCATCCGGGCAGACTCTAACAATTCTCCATCCACTGGTTGCATATTAAAGCCTGCAGCAGGCAGAGAGATTGCATTGGCTGATGAACAAGAAGACTGCAGGCAAGCCACAGTGCCAACTATTTCATCCTTGGCCATCGACGTCATACGCCAGTAGTCAGTTACGGTGATTCCGTTGTGGCAGACACCAAACTGTGGGCCAGAAATGGGAGAAACAGTTTCACTTCCACTAACCGATACACCTGTACATTTCATGTGTGAAGGAGCGGATGGGCTGGTTGCTGCTGTGTACCTGCCAGCAAAGTCTGTCGTCTTGTTTAATGGATCACCTGTACTGCTGAGTGCAGCAGATTGAGTGGCAGGCAGACAGCATGACAGAGAGCCGACATTAGCTGACACAAGCAGATCTGAGCTCCTGTCATGTTGTTCTTGATCAGCTTCTAGCTGGTTAGCGGCACCAGTATCAGACACTGTATCACCACTGCCACGTTGATCAGCTGCTCGTGAGCTGTCAGCAGACAGTGGCGATGAGGAATGATTCTGGACTGGTCCACTGCTGTGCTGCACACTAAGGTCCTCCTCAAGTTTTACATCAGTGTTGACGCTGACCATCGCGGCAGCATCATGACGCAAGGCAGTGGTCACACTGTCTGGAGAATCATCGATGGGATACTGCCGCGGCTCCGCCGCATTCCGCGACCCGTCAGACGAACTGTCAGACAGCGGATACTGAGTGATCTGAATGGTGTCGGCGCACAGAGTCGAACCGACAAGCGTCTGCTCATCAAGTACAGATGACAGCTCAGCGAGTGGATACTGCAACAGATGACACTGTTGATCACCAGCGACAGAACTCGATGTGTCGAGCTGTAACTGCCCAGCTGCTGCACCCACTGGCAGACTACGAGAAATATTCACTGTTGCCAAACTACCGAGCTGCTCAGAAACACTTTCGGCATTCAACTGCCGGCTGTCAGACACTGGTGTCAGATATGGACAGCTTACAACGTCGACAGACTGCCTTCCAATTGCTGTACACACACATGGCATACCCACAGATTAGCATGCAGATTACATGACTTGTTCATTGTCCAAAATCCCTCACGATTTCATACAAGAAATTTTGCCACCACATACAAAAAAGGAATAAAAATGAAAAAAAAAACAAAATTACATGCAAGGAGCCATAATCTAACTGCAGTCAGTGACAATATGACTCAAAACAAATAAGTGACAACACACTTGGCAAAAGGCTTAGTTTGTTCTGGCCATTTAAACAGCAGACATGTACCATACCAGTACTAGATGCAACCGGGTCACCATAGATTGTGTCATCATCTAGCGACAGGTCATCAGCTTCCAATCCCAGAGGCTCCAGCTAGCAACAAACATAAATAAGCAAACACTAAAAAAAATTTCATGCACCTGCATGAACACCATTCATATGATTTTGCTTAAAAGTGTTCTTAATTAATGAATTGCTTATACCATATTTCATAAATATGCATATCATTTTCTGTATATCTCAGACACCACTGATACATATACAGGGTGGCCCAATAAAAACTGCATATTTTTGAGATACCATATTTTTGCAGCCACTACAGATATAACCACACGGTTTTTGCTGAAATGTTCAGTAATTATAGCAGAAAACAACAAGCGACAATTTTTTTAAATGAGTGTTAAATGTTCTAAAGTTGCAAACTAGCCAAAATATGGTACCTTGTACATGTCAGTGCTAGCACACTCCAACAATATTAATTTTGAAGTATGCCACAGAGTTTTATCACAATCCGTGTATACCTTATTAAGCCTAATTCAGGCGATGCTCAATATGTTCATCTTGAGCACGAGTGACCAGGGTAAGTCGTTTTGAGAACTGGTCTATAGCAGTGTCAACCAAGTCCTGGCTGATCATCGCAAATGACATCAACTATGACGTAGTCCATTTCCAGTTACTTTGCAAAGAATATTTAACACTCGTTTAAAAATTGTCGCTTGTTGTTTTCTGCTGTAATTTCTGAACACTTCAGCAAAACCGCATGATTACATTTGTAGTGGCTGCAAAAATATGGTATCTCAAAAATGTGCAGTTTTTATTGGGCCACCCTGTATTTGCAAAAAGCACCATGGCAAAAACAACTTGGAAAGCGTGTTGACTGTTGCTTTTGGATGTCAAGTTAAAAACGAGTAGTAATAGTAACTGGTTACGAGGTAAAGGATGCAGAAAACGTCTGATAATATGTAATAGCAAAGGACTGAAGTGATGATTTATTCCTTAACTGCACTAAACCTGTTCCAAAGTTGATATCAAAGAAAATATCATGCACAAAATCATACAGAAACCCAGATCAGTTCCTAAGAGGCACAACACCAAGCTTTATCAAAATCCAACTACAACTTTTCACAAATCATGATAATAAAACTGAGACAGTGTAAGAAAGAACAAAGTGGTAAAGAATCAATGCATCAACGACCTAACAACAAAAACCTCTACAGCATCTGTGAAGGCATAACATACACTAAAATATGGTGAAATTGTAAACTGGACAGTGGACATTGTCACAAAATACTGGGTCTGTTAAATGTTGGCAAAATATGACACATGTATTGCCAAGCGTCATTTTGATACCCAGTGCAATAATAGGCAATATTTATATTGATGATCAGAAGAAGTAACACAACAGTATCTGGCAGCAGTACTAACTGACATCAACAACCATGCAATAAAACTTATAATACAACAGAATAAATAAATCTGGGAATCTACTGGGTTTGCAAACTTGTGTAGTTATAAAATAAAAATACAATGAATGAATGAATGAATGAATGAATGAATGACGTTACCCAGTATACAAAACAAATATGTTAAGCACTGTGAGTAATGGACTAATTCCAACACTACATGTTATAAATTTAAACTTTGTTCCATCATACACTGCTGTTGAGTCAAATAGGTGAAATAACTCAAAAATATACAAACAGTCTCCTGATAATTAAAAATGCCAACATAAAAAATAATTAAAATTAACAAGTTCATCACCAACCCTTTCACGTTCAAAAATGTCATAGTTAGACATCGTCTGCAGTGTACCTCAGCAGGAATAAACAATATCCTAAAACCAATCACTAAACAATAACAATCAAATTAATAACAATTACATGATGCTTTTGGTTTGTTACGATATAAAAATGCATCATAGCAATGTTGTACTATACAAAAGCAGATATTACCAATGTGTGAAATTTCAAAAAGCCCCATTACAGCCAAAGTTATTACGAACAATGTTGATCAACCAAAATTCACTGCAAATACCACTACCATGTATAAAAAGTTGGCAGCAACAATTGCAAGAACTGCAGTTGTTTCATTGGCTTTCCCATACTGGATTACTAACTTAAATGTTTAAATCTAAGCTGTAAACTAGGTTTTACCCATGCAATGCTATACTTCAGCACAGCACTTGCTGTTATAAGGTGACTGTCTGCCCTCCATCCGTTTCTCGACCATGATCCGGTATTGTATCAAAACGTCTTAGGCCCAAGTCAGACATGCAACAAAGTCGAGCAACTTTGTCGTGCAACTTTGTTGCTCGACAAAGTTGCCTGTCTGACATCGTGAGTTGCCCAACTTTTGACGAGTCAAACAGTCAAGCAATTAAATTGCTAGACAGAAACCATCTCTACAGTATTCTTTGGCAATTTTTCGCTGTTGCCGAGCTGTGATTGGTCAGTTTGTTTATGTGCCCATGAATTTCTCTTACGCTTTCTAACATTACGAACTGTGATTGAGAAATGCAATTAACATGAAGCACTAGTGATAATTATGTCGTTGTCTGTCGCTAAAAGCTATGTTTGTTTGGCGATTGTTTGCTGATGGTAAATGAAAGTTGCCTAGGCAACTTTGTTGAGCAACAAAGTTGTGTGATAAAGTTGCTCGATTTTGTTGTGTTTTGTTTTGTTGTGTTTGAAATAGGCCTTAACTTATCGTCAAAATTCTTTCACCAACAGATAGCCCAAACATTGCCTAAGACTAATTGGTTACGGGATCACCCTAAACACATGTGGGGTATAGAAGTTTCAGCATTTGCTACATGCTATTCACCGAGTTCAACTAAAGTGTGATCAATCAATAACATGGACGACCACGTTCAGTTGATCTTAATAGCCATCACCTGCAATCAACAGCGCAGCATCGTTGGACCTGTGACACAAATTGTTCTGCAGCCATCTAACGGCTGGCTGCATTAAGTGATGGTCCCTGTCCATCCTATGTGGGAACTTGAGATATTATAACAGTTAATCAGATCCCAAATATTTCCTTCCAATTTCAGCACACTCTTTTGTTATAGTGGACAGTAAGGACAGTTGCACATCACAGGTCATATAGGCCACATACCTTCTTTTTTTACTGTGGACTGCTAACTACAGATTACAAAGATTGCTTGCTGTTCTGAGATAAAGAAAATAAGTACTGGTAAGTAAAATATAGACTTGTTAGTGCATAATTGCCAAAGTCCATAATGTGCTCTATACACTAGTACTCTGAGAGAACAGATGTCTGAAGAATGTCCAAAGCTAGTAGTGTTGTGGCTAGTGTCATGCAACAGTCTAAGCAAAGAGTTCCATTCTTGGACCGAGTACAGAAAATGCCTGAAGGCCACATGAGTTCAGACAGTACGATGGCACGAGCTGATGACCAGCGGCGGAGCGTAGATAACATCTCTGTGCCATCTCAGAGGCCGGAACACAATCGGCAGCTAGATACCAAGGCGCAGTACTGATGAGAAAGCGATGAGTCAAGATGATGACTTTATACTTGATGCACTCAGGCACTTCAAGCCAGTGGAGATTGTCATGCATCAGCTGCATCAAACAGCGGTCGAACTTCCTGGTACCAGTCAGAACGCGGGCTGCTGCATTCATAAAGCATGCAACGACACCACGCATCGTTCCCGTAAATTGTTGACGAGACAGTAATTGGTGGACTGCACTGGTCATTGGTGTCTTCTGTGGACCATTACTCTCCCTCCATTATGTTTGCAGCCAATGCTACCAACCGGTAAGGGCTGCTAATTACCGTCAGTGGTGACTTAAGTCAAACCCGGTTTGTCGGTAAGCTGTCCAGTAACCTACATGTATCTCAATAAAAGTATACATAAGTAACAGAAATTTGTTTAAGATAAATAACCAGTTGTACAGTACTGTCTAAGAATTCATAACATGGTGTCAGCTAGTCGTATATTTTACACAACACCACAACACGGTTTTAAACCATATTAAAACTCAGCATTAGCTTAAAACGGATTTTACGTTCAGATTAAGCTTTGTTTTAAAACTACAGTATGAAATTTAGCTCTAAGCGAAAGATAAGTCATCTGTATATTGCAAGTTCAAACTCGTTGACTAACAATTAATGTTCCGCAGAAGAAAAAACAAATAACCACGATGCAAACAGCAGTGCAAATCAGTCCAATAATGAAGCAAATGCAAGAGAAATTAATGTTCTGCTGAAAGCTTTGTAACTACTTTGCACTCCGAATAACTTCAACAGAATTTCAATCACTACAGACGCTTAGTCTTAGTGACTCTATGTAAACAAAAACCATAGAATACTGATTAAAAGTTGAACTTGACTCGCCAGTTAAAAATCCCACAAAAGTCCTCTTTTCCTCAGTGTCACCAATCACCGTGGCGGTAGTGCTGCCCCTGTGTGGCCAACATACTTAGCCGTGGTCATTAGGACCACACTATAGTACCGGTATGTATAATTACTATAGGACTGTCTGCGACTGAGCGACATTCTAGTTCTACCTCTCATTCTACCATATCGATTCGATGCAGTCTACTGCGTGGGCGAGTCTGGCGGGCAAGCGGCGTTCTACGGATACAGGGCAATTCGTCAACTGACCAATTCGGTGACAAGACGATTCGGCGACAAGGCAGGACGATTCGGTGAACGATTGGGATGATTCGGCTGTTTTTCGGCAACACGATAGGACGATTCGTTGACAATTTTACCTTAATCGGTGACAGGACGATTCGTCAACAGACAACAGTTGCTTATATAGATGCCGTTTTAGACTCAATTGTTTTTACCGCGCGATGCACTTTAGTGCAAAGCGCGGTATTGCGATCGCATGTCGTCTGTCTGTCCGTCTATCTGTCCGTCTGTGACGTTGGTGAATTGTGATCACATAGGTTGGAATTCTTCGAAAATAATTTCACCATTAGTTAGCCTGGGACGTT
>Ga0056114_1001520_pt1 | contig 10715 bp, 7 predicted proteins | sample WorMetHERISLAND1_FD_77005 | JGI IMG/M metagenome (GOLD analysis project Ga0056114, IMG submission 77005) | Marine gutless worms symbiont microbial communities from Max Planck institute for Marine Microbiology, Germany - Olavius loisae HERON... ... | reverse complement strand
GTGGAAGGGATGTCCATTTTGCCCGCCCACTTTTACTATTCTTCCGCCGCCTATGCCTCTAAGCATAGGTCAGGGTCATTCATTTTTGTACAAATCGATTTCTGATATATAGGACTTCCTATAGGCTCAACTTTTGCTCTAGGACGCACCGTTTAGCTTTAGCCACAATACTTCACGTTACAGACGACGACAGACGACAGACAGACGCAACACTGTACCAATTGCGCGCTCGTTAGTACGGTCGGCTAAAAACTTCTACACCCCTGCTTCTGCGACTTTTAGTTACGGTATGCCCCTCCCCGATTCTGAATTTATGATTTCTCACCAGTTAACTTAGCAGTTGAGGCCTCCCCAGGGAACTGGCTCAACCTCCGGAGTCAATGAGACGTGTATCGTCCAATGAATGACTCATCCGTGTCATTGATCTTTTGAAGTCTAGATTTGAACATATTTATTGTTTCAGTTGTTCAGAAACAGTCCCACTTCATTAAAATCATTAATCTTGAGACGAAGTCACATCATCATTATTTATCCGGATAATTTACTATCCGGTACAACGGGTAAACGGAAATCCGGACAGTAAATTATCCGTTTAGAGCATCCCTAATATTCATGAGTTATGTGGGCGTGACAGGAACTTCTGAAGGTCAGATTGTTGACGAAAAGAGTCTACCTGCAATTACCGTGAAACGGTGTGTTTAGTTTACCTGTGTAGGTTGTGGTTGTGAACTTGTGGATGTATTGTACAATGGTTGGTGTTTAATGCCTAGGTGTCGTAAAATTGTAACTGTACATACTAAGCAGATAATAGTTGAATAACAGTTTAATTAACAGGGAATAGTTGGTAATGTACGATGTATAAGAAGTACAAGTACAACTCGTTGTTGTCTGACACACAGTCATATCAGTTGGATTCTGGACTAGATGTTACATCCAGAATTGACGGGGACTACGACGATGAAATATACTGGTGGGTATTTTCGGTAACACTAAAGGCCGTGGCAGTGTCTGTGTGCACGCACGCGTAACAGTACACGGTGTGGGCGCTCCCGGAGAATTTCACCACCCCTGTCCCTAACCCTATCCCTATCCCTATCCCTATCCCTAACCCTAACGCTAACCCTAACCGTAACCCTAAACCTTAACCTTAACCATAACCCTAACCCTAATCCTAAACCAGGGTGGTGAAATTCTCCGGGAGCGCCCACGGTGTGTGCACAACCGGAAGCATCTGTCAACACAACGGGTGGGTGTTATCTTCAGTGTGGGGCACACTGGCATATCACGCACTACTAGGCTATATTCAGTGTGTGTCCATTGTCAGCCGTCTTACTACCACCGTCACCTGTCACGACAGCGGTAAGAGGGCGGTAAGATGGCTGAATAAGCAAGCCTAAATTGTGGCGGTTAACTAACACTGACCCTAACCTTTTTGCTGACGACCCATGACTGTAAATTGTAAAACACTAGTTTCTGCTTCTTTGAATGTTTGAACTGTTACACAAACAGTTACGATAATGATGTCATTATTGATTTAATATTATAGTTGTGAAACTTATTTTCTGGAGCCAGTCATGTGCCACCATTTTACGGGTGTGACTAAATACTGGTCCGGATGCTGCGGCCGCCAGACCAGCATTGTGTAGTGTAGTAACTTACAGTTATTAACCTAATGTTGTTGCTAATGACTAATTAAGTTCTGATATTCAGCTGAATAAGCCGAAATTATTGGTTAACTAACAGTAACCTAACCTTATCTGCTAATCTAGAAAATGATGACTTGGAGACAGTTCATCCAGAATAGACTGGTCCTGTGTTCTGTACAGCTGATCCTCATCATTCTGCGATACGTTATCATTTCAAATGCCATAAGTTTCTTTTCACCTGCTGCTTTGCTTTCAGAGTCCATGAATTGCTATTGTAGGAAGCAGCTGGCCACACCAGAGTCTGCATTAGTCTACTTTTAGTGACAAGCAGTTTAGTGATGTGTGTTACGAAGAATATCAATTTAGAGAATATTGTGTTCATAGTGAGGAAAGGCCGTGGGCATCTTTGCAGAAAGAATATCATTTTTTGTTAATATTGTACACATCAGTACAGTACATGTCAGCTGCCAGTGTTACGTCACAGTCACTTGTATTTTTTAGGTTTTTTAGTGAAATGCATCAATACTGGTTGAGGTAAGGTCACTCACTCAGTAGTGACGATGCCGGTAGTATGCTCACAGTCACATGAAGTTTGGCTTTTAGACTCCTCCTTTGTCGTGATGACCGTATTTATTGATGTATTTTTCGGTGGTGTTGAACTCACTTCACAGTTCACTTCATTTCTTCACTTAAGTTCTCAGGCAGCATGCAGTGCACTTATCACGGCTTCAGGCCTGTTTACTGCTGTGCGTCTTCAATTGGACGTTATACTCTAGTTGACGTGTCGGTTACTGGTCACTAGTCCAAAGGGCCAGTACTACAACATGTCACTGCTCTGAAAACGATAGTAGGCCTAATACTGTAGCACACATGTACTGTGGACGCTACATTAATACTGCAGCAATCCTATTCTAACTATAGTAATGCTATGGTATCGTTTTAGTGGTAGCATTAAAAATTACGATACGATAGAAGAGTTGAACGTGAACTCAAAAGCTGAGTGTGGTCAGCTTAATCTAGCACATGTAGCCAGAAACAAAAAAGTATAAAAAAACTAAAACAAACAACTGCCATTGGCCACTTAGTTTGGTACAGTTGAAGGCAATCCAGAAGGAAGTTCAAGGAATCAGAGGGGACTTATGGAGGAAATGATTTGTGAAAGAGATGAATTTTAAGTCTGGAGTGAAAGGCCGAGGGAGTGATAGATGGTGTCAGTGAAGATGGTGACTGTGATGAGGTAATGTGCACAGGATGAGGTGAACCAGGACAGCGAACAGAATGAGGTTGACGGAATGAAGAAGGGAGCTGATTCCACAAGAAAGGTGATGCATATCTAAAGGAGCAGTCAACTGGTGATTTGTAATGAGGAAGATTCAGATGGTCGAGCTAGGGTGGCACTATACTATGGCATTAATATAGTTTTCAGAGCAGTGACCATTCGGAGTTTGGACTAATGATCTTTACTGTATAAATTGGCCTAGCAGTTTTAGGCATACGCCACATAAATCCTGTCGTTTCTATTACTATTACTATTACATCGTCGCTGATGTCTATGGCTATATTACAGGCAATATTGTGTCAGGACTCTTCCTTCAGACGTCATCTTAAGACGCACTACTTTATTTCAGCCCATCTTGCCCCCTAGCGGCCCCTGTAATGCATCCTGATTCTCTTCCGAGACTTTGGCGCTATATAAATCTCTTACTTACTTACTAGGACAATTGCTGTCTGTAAACTGGCCTACGACAATTGCAGTTAATAACTCCTACAAGTAAAACAGCAACATTGAAAATAACTGATGTTACTGAGAAGCACATGACATTGTAGCCGTCAAGTGCTGCAAAGTACCGATGTTAATTCTCCGGGGAAAAATTTTATCTCGGTTTTTGATTAAAGAACTTCATTTCCTGAGAACTCACAGATGACTGGATAATACGCCAGTTGTCATGTGCTGTGATCGTTGCAGCAACCACACTGCCACTGCAACACCTGGCTGGAGTCTCTCTCTCACCACAATGCTGACCATGTGTCCACACTCCACACTGTGTTGTCTGCATCATCTGAATGGCAAGCCGCCTAGACTTTTGTAGTTGTCACTTGTCAGTCAGATGCTGTATAAAGCACTTGTTCACAATTTCACAACACAACTACAGTGTACGTGTTTATGTCATCAGTCACACCTTTGCATTGCCGTCATAATCCAGCAATGAATGATGTCATTACTGATTCGATATTGTAGTTGTGAAACTTATTTCTGGAGCCAGTCACCTTCGTATCAGAGTATGTTAAGTAAATACAGCATAAAACACTGGACTTGTGGTGGACAGTAACCTGCTAAACGAGCGAGCAAAGTTTTGCACAAAAATATTCATGAATTTCAGAGAAATAGCGGGTTTTGTGTTGGTGAATCAATATTTTGGAATACCGGTATATGCTTTATCTAGTTATCAGCACATCATTGTCCATCTGGGCCGCTCATGTTTCTCTGGTGCAAGACTTTTGATTTGATTGACTGCTGATTAAGCTGCATTGTGTTGTTCACCTTATTTCACAGATCCCCATGGGCCATCTATCTGTGGCTTTCATCTACTCCAGGCACCACAGGGAGTCAGTGAATTTATCAGTGAATATCGTATTGTAATTGTACTTTGTCATAACAAAATTGAAGGACTGTTCCGGGTCACAGGCAGCTGTATGCATGAATGAGAGCTGATCTCATATCACAACATAGAGACATTGTTACATTGGCCAACGAATAGGGTATCATATATCCAGTTCACTGTCAAACATGCCACTTCCAATGACCTTGCATGACCTTTGTGGTGACTGGTGAGAGATGATGTCAGCTGTTCTGAATATTTCTTATTTAGTCCTTTGAATGATACAAATTCGTTTTTGTTAGTACATGCTTATGAACAAATATATGATTATGATTTTAATCGTGCTAAGTGCTAACCCAAATCGAACAACTATTGAAAGCTACAGACAGTCATGTATGTTAAAGAAGTACTAATGTCTGGGAAATGGTACAAGATGGCGATATAGTCACGATGGAATAGGAAATCGAATAAGGACTTAGTAAAATAGCATTTATTACCACTGACTTCGTAAAGTTTGAATGACTTTGTTTACAACTACTTGACCTCAAAATTGACTGCACCAGCATAGAGCGAATATTGTGTTGATGTATACAGGAGAGCGGGCATGCAGACATCGTCATTGTTTGACATGGACGTGATCGGCTCTGATGGGTTGACAATGCGAAGACATCACCGCAGCAGTTAATATTTTAATTGTTATTGTTTTGTTATTCCCAACTATGTTAATGTAATGCGATTGAGTCTATTTTTATCACATGTCAGCTTTACTTTATTAATGCTATGCGTGATATTCATATGTTAATTCAGTCCGTCCATCTGTCTGTCCGGGACACTCTAGTATTGTATCACAATTTGTGTTGTATCTGTGAAACTCTTGTCAATGCTGGATAGCCCCATTAATGCTATTATCCTAGTTTGACTGATACTGCTTGCCATTTTCAAAATTTGGATGGGATTGCCCCTAACAGGTGTGAAATATAGTTACAATGTTCCGCTATAACAAAATTACATGATTGTCTTCTGTTGAATCACATGTTCGCCAGTGATCTTGGGTCACCCCTAAAAGTCATTACGGCCATGTTAAACCTGTGAATCACAAAAGATCTACAAATATACTGCTTATGTTGTATAATGTCGAGCATCAGTTTTTATAATGATCAGCAGCGATGTCTGTCCTATCCTGCACAATGTTTTATTGCATTCAGAACAAACACAAGGCGCCCAGATTTACACAGTGTCTCTTATATTGTATGAATTCTTTTATATTGTACCCTGTGGCACGATGATCTAGTGGTTAGCGCGCTTGACCAGCGGCCGCGAGGTCATGGGTTCGAGTCCGCTGGCTGTTGGCTGTCGTGTAGCAACCGTGGGCCAGTTGCTGTTTGCACCCTGGGCCTGGGCTTACTCAACCCTCCATCCTCTCGGGGTCGGTAAATGAGTACCAGCTACAGCTGGGAAGGTATAAGGCAGGTACATGCGACACTGCTTGGTGCGCGCCATGTACCTGAGCGCCTCTGTGGTGGCCGTGTCCACTTGAGGTGCTATATCAAGTGCTCGACCTTTACTTTTTACTGTTATTGTGTGTGTGCACTGTCATGTGGAATTAAACCTTTTACTTACTTACTTATATTTCAGTTACAGTGACAACTAGTCATTGCAGTATGCATTATCTGGTTGCTGGATTGTCAAATAGCATCATTACGAATAACATTAAATGACCTATCATAGTTTACAATTGGATGACCCAAACATTGACTGTGTCAGTGGATGATCTTTCTCTGTCGGTCTCGTCGTCTCCTTAGAATGAAATGCCCATGCTGTACTCAGTCTGGAACTATGTTTGTGTGTGTGTGTGCTACCAGGACGAGAGCAGCGTCGTCTTGAACAAAGCAGAATGTCAACAGATGACGTTGACAACTATAGCATATACCATAGACGTGATAGGGACATTTCATTGGACTCGACAGTTTATACTCAGTATGACTCTATGGTGCAACGGAGGAAATGTTCTAGGCGTTTTTTGCCGCAGATACCAGGAATTACTTTACACAGTACAGACCATCATTCAGCTGGTTCTCAGAGCCAAGCAAATACATGCCTGCCACGTGTATGTAATTCAGCGTCAGGCATGTGTCATATAAAGTCAAACAATGCACAGTGTGAAGAAGATAAAATTCAAAGTGAAAGCGAAGGTGATCAAGTGCTGCACAATGTCGAACCTAGTCAACAGCTTGTGGCTGATGGTGACGGTACAGTGCCGAGTGAAGGTTATTTGGTGTCAGCTGAAGGTCATCCAAGGTCACATGACACACGTTGCACTAATTGTGGACGTGAATGTTCCAGTTTCAGAAACAAAACGACCAGTGATCATAATATGACTGCTATTACTGTAGACACAGTCGTTGCTGAGATGGGTCACATACAAGACGCTGCAGCTGCTGCTGTGCCACAGTGTAATGGTCAGAATGCAGTTTCACGAGGTACATTAGAATCCAGGTGCAGTGACGATCATTGGTTGAGTGATGTGTTTGCGGTGGAGGCATACAGTGGACTGGTGAGTCGTCAACTCTGTGAGCATCTTGCACGGCTGATCTCAGAGCTCAACGCAGCCAAACAGCTTAATAGTGATGTACGTTCAAGCACCTGATTGATTATTATTGATTATTGAATATTGATTGATTGATTGATAGATTGACTGACTGACTAGCCAGTAGGCGATGTGGTTCGCCCCCTGCTGCTATTAGACACCTAGAATGAAACACAAAGTTGATTGAACTCCCTGTTCCAGAGATATCATTTGAAATTTCCAAGATATTGGCCATCCACAATCTTGAATTTCGTCCAATCGGTCTATTTGATATGCCTTCCTTGAAAACCCTACCCTAGAATCAAATATGAAGTTGATTGGATGATCCGTCGTCTTACTTTGCTAATTCAATGCCACCGATGTGGGTGAGCTTACTATACGCTACATGCTGCAAAGCAGGGGTGGCAGTATAATAAAATTTATGATGTTATAACTGACGTCATAATTCCTGGACGGCCACTTATTCATGAGACCACTTAGACACACAACATATGAGAGCATTGTGTTAAAATATCGTCTTATTATGAGAACAACTGCCGGAGAAGAAACATTTTGAAACACTCTGGACAGACAGAACGACAAACCCACAGACAGACACATTGACTGACAGTGAGACTCACTAAAGTTGAGCGCTCACGAATCGGTTGATTGATTTATTGACTGATTGATTGATGGCTCGGTGGTCAGCTGGTGTATGAAAATGTTGTCAGTGTTCAGGCTTGTATGATATTGGTGCATACGAATCTTAGCGTATCACTTCCGCTTTAGATTTGAGACATATTTTTAACATTACAAAGCCTGTATGTGTGCATCTACAAAATTTTGTGTAAATAGGCAACATATTGCAAAAGTTACAGTGTTCAATATATTTCTGAATATGGTGGCCATTGTAATGTTGAATTTATTCCTGTGACATTATTCACACCCATACAGTACAGTTGCCAAGATGGTCTGAAGTTTGATTTCAAATTTGATGGCCTTTCAGTAATTGTTGGACAGATCATGGTTTTTGTGTGTTATTTGTTCACACACACTTGCTGTGGTTTGGAGGATGTTATGTTGTAAATTTTAAGTGTCATCCTAATGTGCAAAAGACACATCCTTTGATGAAATTGTATCATTTTTGAATGTTTACAAATATGAAGCCATAATTAAGTCATCGGCCGAAGTCAATATTTATTTTTTATATAAACAGAATGTACTATTTCTTGGATACATTTCCTGCAGTTTTTATGTCAATCCTCACATAAATCTGAGAGCTATAAGAGCAAGTATAAGTGTGTGTTTTTTCTAGAGCTGTCGAACAATTTATTTATTCACGTTAACGCATGCGGTTAATTATTTTAATCGTGCCTAAACGCGTTAATTAAAGCATCAGTTTCAACACGCCTATTTATGTTGTATGTTGCCATCAGCGAACGACTACAACACGTCTCATCTATAAGATGTGACCACTGTCAAACTTGCTATCAAACAATTTTAATATTATTAGAGTAATGCTGTAACTGTAACCACAACATTAATTGACTGTTATTCAATCGTCAAATAACCACAAGTTTAAATTAATATTTCAACTCCTACTTCACAGAATTTATGTATGTGCGTTAATTTTTTTAACGATGTTAATTTTTTAATTGCGATCAATTCATTAACATGTTAACGTGCTAAGTTAACACGTTAATTCAACAGCTGTAGTTTTTGTGTGCAGAGTGTATGTGTTGCTGCAGCTGCTGTTGTGTTGTGTTGTTATGACGACGTACAGTTACAAGAGCGACTAACGTCAACGGAGTTTGAACTTCACTCTGTCACTTGTCAACTACAGTTCCAGCAGGCTGCTGCTGCTACCAGTTCACAGTCTGATGCTCAGCAGGTCTCCCAGCTGTCTACTGTCAGTCTGATGGTGTTAATTCCTTTGTTTCATCACTGTCATTTGCCGTCATAAACCTAAGCAACTGCAGCTCTCATTGGTTTTGGAGACAGACAGATAGAAAACTTTCCTGGTGGCTGTTGACGGGGATGTTCTGTCAAATTGTCAACATAACATTTAAGATTCGTAAAGCGCTGCTATATGGAATGAGCACACTGTACAGTACTAGTAATAGTCGCAGGATGCACAATCGAACAGCGCTGTTTTTCAGCCGTCACTTAAACATTCCAGTGTCTCAAACATTGTGTACTTCAGTTGGTAGACAATTCTAGGCTGAATTTACATCAAAGTTATCCAAAGTCATCAGAAATTGCGTGACCAGAGAATATTGATCATGCTCACTATGTGTACTTAACGAAATGTAGGTGTATAGCTTATCTGTTTTGTTTTTGTTTTTAAATTGTCAGAAAAACACATTTAAGTGTTTGATAAATTTATATTTTTTACATCTCCAAGTTGTCTCCTAAACCGGCCAGAAATTATTACGTTTTACATCACTGCTTACATAATTTGTGTATGCGTCACACTTCAGTGTTGTTGTCGACTGCTAATTTTGTGTAACAGCTTGATTTTATTTTGCCTTGATTTGCATCACATCTGTCATCCTGAGTCAATAATTACTCCCCCAGGTCAAAGCCCTTGGGAAATATTACAATTTCTGGAGTAATTTTTGACTGAGGGAACATATTGTGAACAGCAGGGCAATATTACAGAAATATGGACTGATGCAGAGGGCACTGTCCATATTAGTGTAATGCCATTTATTGGTTAAGCCGAGTTACTTTGATTTTACTTTGATGTGCAGAGTCACACTTTTGGGGCGAAGAGACACCTTGGCAGAGTTTGACACAATTCTGCATGGAGGTAGCCTATGGCTCACCTGTGTACAATTTCTGTGACTGAAGAATTCCTAAATGGTTTAAACTCAGGGTACCGCGTCGGAAGTCCCACCGCTGTTCAGGCTTGGCAACCCTACCCTCTGTGGGAGCCATCCCCTAGTCACCCCATATTAGTGTAGACCAGGGGATTTGCTGTGTTTTTTGTATCTGTGTGTGTGTTTATTGTATGTTTATGTTATTAGTGTATACTCTGTGTGTTCCTTCAGTACTTTGATACTGTTGGTTGGGTCTTTTGACCTGTAAAAACCGTCGCCCGTATAACCTATACTGTGTTGGCGGGGACGTAAAACATTGCACAATCCAAATGGTTTAAACGTGGTGAGGATGGTGGAATTTACTTTTCTCCAACGACTTTCACTGTCAACCACCAAACAACTTTTACTACCGTGTTACAAGCTGTGATGTAACTGTGTTGCCAGAATGACGTTGTTGTATGATGTTGTCTAGCAGCAACAGCAGCAGGACGTGGCGTCATCGGACGACGACGCTCTCACTGCTGTCCAGCTGGCATGTCTAAAGGTGTTGAATCTGTATTTCAACTGTTCAATAGTTGTAGGCAGCAATGCAGTGCTGTGTGGCCCATACAGGGTACGTGTTAACTGTTGGAATTACTGGGTTGAGTCCTCCACCATCTAGCTTGACAGCCTCCTCCTCTCCCGCCTCGTGTAATACACAATATCACTGTGTGCTAAAAATAGTAAGATTGTTGGCTACGGGTGTTGACCTAATATCTTACGAGCGATAAACAAATATTTTTCTGTAGTTACCTTGTAGTTCTGTTACCTTGGCAGCTATATATCATACAACGGTAGTTGCGAGAAGGATGTCAAAGTACGAATTGGAAAAGCAGCAACAGTATTTGGTAAAATGAGGAAGATCTGGAGAAACAGTAATGTCAGCCTGAAAGTGAAGACAAGGCTATATGAAGCAAAAATCCTGTCAACTCTCCTGTACGGTGCTGATGTATGGCCATTGACAGCAACACTAACAAAAAGTTTGGATGCTGCACATCACAGATGGCAGAGGAGTATACTGGGCATCTCATGGAAAGACAGG
>Ga0056114_1001519_pt1 | contig 10719 bp, 7 predicted proteins | sample WorMetHERISLAND1_FD_77005 | JGI IMG/M metagenome (GOLD analysis project Ga0056114, IMG submission 77005) | Marine gutless worms symbiont microbial communities from Max Planck institute for Marine Microbiology, Germany - Olavius loisae HERON... ... | reverse complement strand
TCAAGAGCTGCCCATTCAGCCACGATGCGCTGTTTTAAGTCGACCACACTGTCAACCTTGGTGCAGTAGTAGACACGTTCTTGTAGTACATTCCAGACACAGTAGTCAACAGGATTGAGGTCCGGGGAGTTTAGAGGCCACAACGTAGGCGGAATAAAATCAGGTGTCTCAGTCGTTAGCAGTGCAACTGTTTCCTTGGCTCGGTGAGCAGGGCATTTTCTTGTTGGAACACGAAAAATTCTGTGCCCTAAACATGTCGAATGTCCGGTAATAGCATTTGCTTCAATAAAAAGAATGGTTTTCCAATGCAATTAACAAGCCAGCAACAAACGGGCAAAAAGACGATCAGCTCAGATACCTACAAAATATGTGCAGTTTTTGTGCACGCACAGTTGCCAATTTGATGCATGTTAATTCGCCAGGTAACAGCACTTCGGCACGTTAAAAATTAAAACATTGATTACACACTTGTGTTCACTGATTATCTCTGACTCTGTAGCCGTTGAAATTTTTGCAATCGGTCAACCCTGCGCGAAAATATTCAGAAAAGTATGATGTGCTACTTTTTTTCTGAGACACGGTGTAGTTGTTTTTTCGTATATTGTGTGTAGAAGTTGGTGAGACAGAAAGTCGAACGGACATATCTGAACGCCTGTGTCGGCGAGTTTCCTACCGACCTGGATCCGCCACCGGAACACTTTATGTACTTCACAAGAGTAACCAACGAAATGGTTCCAGTACCGAACACTCCACTGGAGGCCGGCGAACAGCTTCAGGCCTACTTTGACATCGGAGTCATCTCCGGTCATTCTCTCGACATGCTCGAGCAGCTGCTGACACAGGTAAATTACCTTTACAGGTGCGTTACCTCTAAAGGTAGTCATCATGAGGAGTAATTTGGTCAGTATGTAGCGTGAATAACAAGCAGGTGCATGGCCAGATGGCCGTGACGACATGTGGCTCTCCCGGATAATTACTGACATATGCCACAACAAGGAGCCAAGCTGTCGCTAGGATAGCCAACCGTACTGCAGCAGACTTCCGCGTTCCACATTCCGCAGAATACATCAACCGTTTGTTTACAACTACGGGTATATTGCCATCCGGTCAACTTAGTTTATTTCGTAAAGGTCATTCATTTTGGTACCAATCGATTCCTCGTATATGACTTTCTATAGGCTGTCGGTAGTAACTTTTGTTCTAGAACGCACCGTTTTAATAGCCACAATGCATAACGTTACAGTCGACGGCGACAGACGGACGCAATACTGTAGCATAAGCGCGACCGTTAATATGGTCGGCTAAAAATGAAGCATTTCCGCTGGTAAATGTTTTTGCTGATATGTGTAGAATGGGACCGCTGGTCATTTTGGTCTTGGTTTGACGTAAATCAATCCACTTTTGACGAAGATATGCGCGAAAAACGATTTTTTACATTTTCATTCCTAGTGCATGACCTTGACCTTTAGACCTCATATTTGCTCCGTAGTTAATCTTGACCAGCGCTATGTTTCCACCAAATTAGAAGTTTCTGTGACTTTCCTGCTTCGAGAAAATCGGAAGTAGAGGACGGACGGAGAGACGAACAGAGTGCAACACTTTATGCCACCCTCTAGGGAGGCCACATAATAATTTATCGTAGCGGTGACGGTGACGCATTGTCTGATTTCGAGGCGAGAGGTAGCACAACATCCATACACTCCTGAGGGAGTGGTCCGTAGATGACATTACCTTACCTTACCTTACCTTCGGGGTGGATGCCGCCCGTAGACGACTGACTGACTGAGCAGGGTTTAACGTCTCTACCAACACAGTATAGGTTACACGGGCGACGGTTTTTACACGTCAAAAGACCCAACCAACAGTATCAAAGTACTGAAGAAACACATAGATTTCACAATTAACAGAACAAAATACAATGAGCAGACATATAAACACAAAACACAGAAAAACGTAGACGACGCCCAGCGCTCAGGCCAGTTCTGTAGATAGCCATAGGCCTTACACTTGCTGTACTGGTGCACTGCTGTCTGTGGCTTGGTGGTCAGCTCATACGATTCGATACTGTACGATAGAAGAGTTTAACGTGGACTCGAAAGCTGAGTATACAGCTTAATCTAGCACACGTAACCAGAAACTAAAACAAACAAAGCAGTGCCCCTTTAATTCAGTACAGGTTAAAATCCGTGAAGTCAGTCCGGAAGGAATAAGAGTGACTATGGAGGAAAGGATATGTGAAAGAGGTGAGTTTTAAGTCTGGAGTGAAAGGTAGAGGCAGAGATAGGTGACGAGAGCGAAGGTGGTGACTGTGATGAGGTGATATGCGCAGGATGAGGTGAACCAGGAGGACAGTGAACAGAATGAGGTTGACGGAATGAAGAAGGGAGCTGATGGAGTCCTATATACATATACACATACATGCTATCTATATAGGACTCCATGGTCTGCTCCAATACGGTCCTGGCAGCTTTGCCGTGTGTGTCAGGACCGTCCATCTGGAATTCTCTTCCAGCACCGATGCGCGGCTGCCATCTTACATCCACGTTCCGTCGTGATCTGAAAACCGAACTGTTTACCAGAGCGTATCACTAGCACGCCTGTGACTGTTTCTAGCTGTAAGAGCGGGCGAATATAACTTTCCGACTTATGATCATCATCAGTGTAGCACATACATTATACTTTTACATATGCTTCTCTTCGGGGCAGCACATTGGGTCTGTACCACATGTGGACATGGGTTGGATCCATCCATGGATTAGGTGGAGTTGGGTTTGGTCACAAAATTTTTCACTTTCGGCGGGTCGGATCGGTTCCGTTATCCAAAAATGTCAAACAAATGCAGTTTGCAGTAGTGTTACTCATTTATAGTTTCACCTTCGCATCTGCTCTTATGCAGTGAATGTAAAATAACAATCGAAGAGTCACTGGACGTAGGCAAAAACACGCCGCATCGCGCGGTTTCCTCGCGACAGCACGGCTTTCTTGTCTGACAGGTGTACGTTCCGTTACTGTCTTTCAACCTACAACGCGAGCACAGCGGTAAGAGGATGCCCGAACAGGATCCGGCGTCGAATGTGGCTCGGTTTTCCTCCATCATCGATGATATGGATGAGTCCGGGGCGGAGTCGGATGGAGGTGATGCGGATTCGACATTAGGCGGTCCGCCGCCATCGTCAGTAGCCCAGCAACGACCTTCGAGCACCAGCGGAATGGATCGACCAGAGTCCTCAGCCGACACTCAGCTACAGTCGTTACTCCGGGACGAGTTCATAATCAGGCATGTTTTTCTGTCGTGAGGTGTTGTGTTTTTGATGGGGTGAGGGACAAGGGATTAAGACGAGGGTGAGAACAGGGGGTTAAGTCGGGTGGGGACAGAGGGTTAAGCCCTCTCCTACTTCCGTAGCTTTCGTTGCATGTCTAATGTCCGCCCTGAAGTTAGAGAGAGTGCTGACAGCCCATCTTGCTGGCAATTATGTATGGTCTTTAAAAATATAACTAGAAATGCCACCTCCAGGCTTCACTATCATGAGCGTGTATACGCCCTGTCTATGTCATACGCTCTTCTGGCGACGCCGACTCCGTTGCTGCTTTTGACATTTTGCTCTCTGGTTCTGGTCTGTCCGTCCGTCCGTCTGTCCCATGACACATCAATGGTCTCACGGCAACACGTGATGCCAGCCGGCTACTATACAGTGGCTGACAGCCGCAGATCATGCTGGCCATATGGACAGGGTAAGAATTATCGGGGTTCATGTCTACATACGCTCATTTTTGAGTGAAAATCGGCTTAAAATTTCAGTCCCTGCCAGCACAGTGGGCAAAATTTCAAACATTTCGACATCTGACCCCCAGTTCTTTTAGGTCAGTTCTCACACTGGATATGGATCGCACATTTTTTCAGCTCTGCCTGATCACACCAGCGGAAGCTGGAGCAGTAAACGGGCACACCACGCAATGCATAAGCCCTGTATCGGTGGCCTTGGACTTACAGTATAAGCTGCTGTTGGCTGTGTGTTACATAAACGGAGATCAGCATTGGGATACGAGTCACTGTTGATTGGGAACGGCTCTGTTATGATATTATAAGTACAAGCCGTCTCGGATCTTCGCGCCGTACGTAACGGCTTGTACCAGCAAACTTACCCACTATAGTGTAGGTCTCGGCCTAGCGTACACTTGTGGTCTACCCTAGCGAGTGTTTGCTGTCCATTGGATGCAGGACAGACCGACGTCATGATTGACACACATGACAGACCAGTAGCTGATTTTAGGGACACAGAGTGCCTGCCCCTAAAATTAAAGATAGATTGTTTTTAAAACTGTTTTTATTATGCATTCATTTATTGAACATTAATTGTCTGTTTATCGTAAACAAACCAGCATGCAGAAGTTTGCGGCGAGCATCAAGCAGACGATGCAGCACATCGAGGGCGAGGTGCGGCTTGACGTGCCGAACATCGATTGGCCAAGTGACGACCCTGATGTCAATGTGAGAAACGGACCATTGAGGCAGAAGGTTGAAGACACGTGTCGCAACTGGCACAAGCAGATCAGCTCCGCCCTCGAGGCACTTCAGAGGAAGACCCCTCAGGTATACGACACGATACGATATGGTGCGTTAATACTTTGACGCCCACTGTTGCCGTATGGATACAGCTATAAAGCATCCCGTGCCAGACCGGGTTAAGCCGTCATTTGTAATTTTATGACATCCGGGCACTCTGACGCTCGCCCTGAGCGTCAGAGTGCCCGGATGTCTAAAATTAACAATGACGGCTTAGCCCGGTCTGGCACGGGATTATTTGTAGCTGTAACCATGCGGCAACAGTGGGCGTCAAAGGGTAAAACGCCTGTTTGTTAGCTAACAAGTATCCATCGTAATCTACCACACGTAAGTAACGAAGACAAGAACCCAAGCTGTCGCTAGGATAGCAGACCGTACTGCTTCACAGCAGGCTATCTAGTAATTAGCGATTGTTGCTAAATAGCATCTCCAGCTGCTGTTTTCTAGATATTGGACTCTAAGCGTATTGGGGTCACGAGTGACCTTTCGGGGTCGCATGACGTCATCGGTCAAGTGACCATTTAATTCCTGGTAGGCTATTTCCTATTCGTGGTCCTTTGGAACCAAGCCTCTATCTCTAACGGTTTCAGAGATATTCAACGGCGAATGTGACGCAATGGTTGACATGGCCTTAATCGACCTCTAAGCAACGGTCAAGGTCATTTATTTTGGTACCAGTCGATTTCTCATATACAACTTCCTGTAGGCTGTCAATAATAACTTTTGCTCTAGGACGCACCGTTTAGCCACCATGCATAACGTTACAGACGACAGACGACGCACGCAACACTGTAGCGTAAGCGCGACCGTTAGTACGATCGGCTAAAAACTAAAGAAAAAGCAATGAAAGGAACTACACCGTGTTCAAAAAGTAGTTTTTGCTATAGTTTTCGTCATAGGTTGGTCAAAATCAAGGTCACGGAGGTCTGAAAGTTACGAAAATAGCCGATTTCAAACTCTATATCTTCCGCCGGTATGCATGTAATCAAAAGACTAACAGTGAATTCCGATGCTCCAAGACAATATAGAAACGTTTCCCAGACAGATTTTTGATATTCGTCCTCGTTTAGCGTCACGTGACCTTCAATCTTAGGGTGATCTACCTTCGGTAAACGAGTTTTGCCTCTTACAAGGAATCCATCGGCAGTTCCGTATGACGGTATGACAGTGATGTTTATTTCATACTTGTGACCAGCAACAGTCGAGTAGATAAATACAGAACAGTTGTAGAAAAACACAACAACATAACAACATATAATGCAAAAAAATAGAAAATGACTATGTAGGGATGGTTAAGTTTGTGAATAGTTGGGTACTTTTTTAGTAATTACTTAATGCGTGTATAATGAAGGAGCAATGTTTTTTTTAGTATGGGAGGGAGGAGGATAGGCGTGGGAGAGGCTGTTCTGAGGCGGGATAAAAACTGAAGTATGGCCGGGGCTTATTGACTGTATTTATTTTCTCACTTACTTATTTACTTACTTACTGCAGTTTTCATCGTGTTCGCTCTCGATGCGTCAGGGAAACGGGCCGCTAGCGGAGATTGATTATTGGCGGGAGCGGAACGCCGCTCTGAGCGCTCTCTACGAGCAGTTGAAAGCTCCCCGCGTCCAACGCTTCATGGAAGTACACAGCCGGGTCGACAACTCCTTCGAGTACCTGCGTCAGGACCTTGGCAAGTTCTTCATGGAAGCGAAGGACAACGTGAGATTCCTGACCACTCTCGAGCGACACTTCAAGAATGTCACATACGGCGCCTCGTTTCAATCGGTGAGTATTATTATTACATTACAATACATTACATATATTTTAAAAAGTGAAAGCAGTGATAAGTGTTCATAATGGAAGTCCATCTCACAACTACGGGGTGTCGCTTGCCATGAAATGTAACTCCAGCCAGTGAAGGCTGGTACTCGATTTATCTATCCCAGAGGGATGGAAGGCTGAGTTGACCTAGGTAGCTGGTTACGTACCGAGATGGTTTACCCGCCCACAGACGGTCACCATCCATGTACTAACCGGGCCCGGCGTAGAGTACTAAGTTAAGACTTTCGCTGAGCTAAAGTGAGTTCGGACTTAGCGATTCGCTCAGCGAAATCACTTACTTTTTGACTTAAGTCTGGACTTAGACCGAGCTTTAACTCAGCGGTGGGGGCTCAGCAAAAGGCTAAGTCAAAAGTTAAAGTGACCCATGGTGTATTTCGTACTTGGCTTATCAAGTGTGGGCCTGTGCTTATCTGTCGCTATCACAGGGCACCTGCTGCTAACTGGCGCCGTGTGTGTTCTGGTGTTGAAGGTAATTGACACTGTTCCGTCAATGATGAACGCCCTGCGAATGGTCTGGATTATATCGAGACATTATAACCGAGACGATCGCATGGTGCCGTTGATGGCAATGATCGCCTGGGAACTCGCCGAGCGCGTTCAGCGAGTAGTTACTTTCCGATCGCTTTTCGAGTAAGTGGCACCTCTCTAATGCCGTGTTTCGACGCTTTTGGTTCGACAGCAAGTAAGACTGCAGACAAGAAGCCCAGCTGTTGCTGAGCATAAGTCGAGCGTTTCGACGAAAAGTAGACACTCGTCTAACCCGCGAATTTTTGCTCCCCGTTTCACACGAAAAGCCCAAGTCCACGTTTCTGTGGCATTTAGCACGATTTTCAGTTGGGGAGACACAATACATATCTGAAGTACAATAACATGATGTATAAAAGTACCGCACAACTAGTTTGCTGGTGTCAGGCAACTCTGACTTCTGGGTATCATAAAAGGGATTTTATCATGGACTGAAACTGCGAATAAGCGTTTTATCTGTGTTGTGTTCTTTCTATTCTGTATTAGCCTAGTGTCTAGGGCTGCTGTAAGATCTGCTGTAAGACCTTGCTGGTCCTGCCCTTCTGCTTGTTTGTTTATACTGCTATCATGTCATATAGCAAATAAGTTGATATGACAGTGATATGCGTAAGCGTAAGTAAGTTTATTAGAAATTGTAGCCAAAAGGCTAGATTATACAACCAGGATAATAATACAAGAAATGCTATAAAACTATGCAATAATGTCCATCAAACTATGCAATACTGTCCATCAAATCACAATACATTGAACGAGACAAACAGCAATATGTCTACACATAATACACGAAGAATCATTGTGTTTGACAATGACTGAGGACATAATGTATGAAAGACTGATAACGTTTAGTACGGTTATAGGGTATTGGGTACCAGGTGGGGTGGCGCATCTTTGAGATGATAATTATGAGGATCACGTTTATCCGGAAGTAAATGGTTTAAGCAGCTTGTTTCTTGGCAAACTCCGTCAAAGAATGTCTTTCCTGCATTTGCCCTTCTTTGGTGTAGACGTTCAATGTTTGATAGGAAGAGTAAACTATCATAGGGCATTCCAAATACTTGATCACCATGGATAATTCTCAGTGCTCGTTTTTGGATAAATTCTATTTTATCTGACTGTTTTATTATCTTATTTATTACATATCTGATATATGATAGAAATATTACTTGTGTCCAAATTTTCCTTGAACGAAACCAAACCATTTTATCGAACCTCTCCAATTTAAAACTTATACAGAGATCTACTGAAAAAGGATTTTTAGCACCGGTTGTCATATTTTGAGAGTGTATAAATTCCTTTATGCCTCCCTTTGTTTACGCCCCCAAGCTATTATGAGTCAAAAATTGCGGAAAAGTGCTGCGTTTTAGCCATATTTCACGCATGTCAGAGAGAGACGATGATACGGGAAAGACGCCGACGGAATTGCTCCAGAAATTCTAATATGCAGTTCGTGAAATAAGTAAGTATGTAAGTAAGAAAATAATAGAGCGATTTTCCCGTGCGACAGCTGGGCTTATTGTCGGTCGGTTGCTGTGTACAGCGAGGGTCCTGCGGATGTGAGAAACAAAGTGTCCGAAGCGAAGAAGATGTTGGAGTTGTGGAGAACGTCTTACATGGAGACGCGAGCGAGGATCGAGGCGTCAGGGCGTGACGCTCGGTGGGAGTTTGACCGCAAGAGACTGTTTGAGAAGACTGACCACATGGCTGTTGTCTGTGACGATCTCTATCACGTTGCGCAGGTGAACAAACCTCTTTACTCACGTATGGTGTTATCCGGCAAGATAACACATATCTTACCTAAATTTATTATGTTAAAATTGGCCTAAATTATTCCTTATTATTAGTTTGTTTATTTATTATTTCAGATTATTTGTTTATATATTTGTACCTAAACTATCTGTCCCTACAGTGTTAGACTAGGCCCCCATTTGTAGCACAGAGTTTTTTTAGCATTACTGCTTAGCAGCTTACCTGCTCGCTGCAGAAGTTCAGTTGCTTGGGAGATGCCGAGTGGAAAAGATACTGACAGTTGAAAGTTGTAATCTGTATACCTCTCGTATAATTCCCCTGGGTGTTTGGCCCCTCCCCAAACACCAAACTAGACGAGAGGTAGATGACTATAACACTCTCTCAACTAAGCAGTCGTCGTCTGTCTTTTTCGGTATCTCCCAACAACTGATTAGGCCCTAGGCAGCTGAAACCAGCTAGGCTGATACTCTCTGGTACAAACGGGGGGGGGGGGGTATTCTAACTCTCTATGGACAGCTGGTTTAGGTACAAAAATACAAACAAATAAGCTGAATTAAATTAACAAACTAATATTAAGGCATAATTTAGGTTAGTTTTATCACGATTAATTTCGGTAAGATGTGTGACGTGTTATCTTACTGGATAACAGTTCCATGTGTGCGCCGCCCGCAGCACGTTTGGAAGCCGTGCTTTCTCTGTCGCCGGACGGACCAACAGTCTGGAATTCACTGTCAGATTATCTGTGAGATCCAGCTGTTGACTCAGAACATTTTGGAAAACACTTGAAAACACATCTGTTTACTGGATATTAACTGGATGCGTTAGCGCATTAGTGGTGTCTCCATTATTGCACTCTAGAAATCGACATTTGCTTTCTTAGCTACTGTTTTCATTGCGTTTATTATGCACGGACGTACAGACGTCTGTTCCAGTTTTTACTGCGCGATGCTACGCAGAGCGCGGTATTGCTACGGCAAGTCGTCTGTCCGTCCGTCCGTGACGTTACGGTTGAGATGTCGTTATCACACCGGTTGGAATTCTTCGAAAACAATTTCACGCCTAGTTAGCCTGGGGTGTTTTGCTGTGGTGCGTCATGTCAGGTTGTCGAAGAATTCTACAACATATTCGGACCTGAGTTGAAGGCCGTCACTGGCGATCCACGCCACATCGAAGAAGTGTTGAAAAGGGTTGATGCTCTCGTTAAACCCATCGAAGAGGTAGCAATGCTCCTGTCATATCAATCACTCAGTTAGTCAGTAGTATACTAAAAATATCGCAGCAAAATGTTGGATTAGATTATGTAGCATAGATAAGTTCTTCATGGCAAGCCATCTCAGAACTGCGGGCTGTCATCAGTTTAGGTGAAGGTCGAAGTCGAACACTTGATATAGCGGAAAATAGCGCCCCAAGTAGACATAGCCACCACAAAGGCGCTCAGGTACATGGCGCGCACCAAGCAGCGTCGCACGTACCTGCCTTATACCTTCCCAGATGTAGCCGGTACTTTACCGACCCCAAGAGGATGGAGGGTTGAGTAAGCCCAGGCCCAGGGTGCAAAGAGCAACTGGCGCACGGTTGCTACACGACAGCCCGCAGCCAACGGACTCGAACCCGCGACCTCGCGGCCGCTGGTCGAGCGCGCTAACCACTGGACCATCGCGCCACACAATGTGTCACACAGTTATTTTACATGCGGCCCGACATAAGCGAGCAAACGTCGCCTTAATCCCAGCCAGTAAGGCTGGCACTCGATTTCGTAGATGTAAAAACGTTTTTTACGTTTTTATTCCTGTCACGTTTTACGTTTTTTAACGTTTTTATTTTGTCAACGTTTTTTTACTTTTTTAAAACTTTTATTGAAAATTCCAGCAAAAAATCGAGAAGCACTTTTGATCGCAAGTCCGATGCCCTAACCGCTGCGCCACCAGGACACCAACATAACATAACATAGCGGATGTTATGGGCGTAAGCGAAATGCTTCTGTGCCCATATCGTTGTTTAGAATATAAAATGGAAAGACTCGAAAAACTCAAAATTCAACTCTGCTTCTACTCCCG
>Ga0056114_1001518_pt1 | contig 10719 bp, 6 predicted proteins | sample WorMetHERISLAND1_FD_77005 | JGI IMG/M metagenome (GOLD analysis project Ga0056114, IMG submission 77005) | Marine gutless worms symbiont microbial communities from Max Planck institute for Marine Microbiology, Germany - Olavius loisae HERON... ... | reverse complement strand
CGACAGGCGATCTCTACACCACATATTACAATGCACCTTACCGTACATTTAAGGTGGATAGTGCCCAATCTGCCCATACTTGACATCCAGCACTCACGCCATGAGATCTTTCAATGCGCAGATGCCAAGATCTTAACTAACAGCTTGTCCCTTGGAGAATTGGAGGAGACCACCAGGACGCCCTCGAACTGCATTGATGAAGACTATCCAGCAGGACCTGAAATCCAATAACCTCTCCCTGAATGAAGCAATCGACATGGCTCAGAATCATCCACTCTGGAGACTGATGTCTACTTTTGGCGCTATGCACTCCTAGTGGTGCATGCCACACAAGAAGAAGAAGGAACAGATGCATTAATGGCTGTTTCTGCCCAGTTGCTTGACATTTAGAATTCTTGCAAGTAACTGCTTCTTTCAACAGAAAGTCCAATACTTGGAAAAGTCATAAAAAGGCAGTCATACACGTCATCAGAAAGTCAAATGTCATCAAGCATTATCACCTTTTCATGACTTTTGCTGTTTTCAACATGTTACATCGCAGTTAGTACCATTTGATTTTGTGACATCACAGTTTGCAGTAGACCGTCAGAGCCGATAGCCAGAAAGTGAGTTAGATGCAAAAGACTCACTTTTTAGTATTTGCCAGCTGCTGGTTCATCGCCGACGAGAACTTATTAGTGCTGCTAACGTACGGCTGCAGACTGAACGAGATCTTGTTAAACCTCGGCAGGTTTTTCTAAGCACAAACCGTTAAGTAAGCAAATACGTAAGTGTTTAATAAAATAGTAGCTAAAACGACAACGGTGGACTCCTCTATCGTTACCTTAAATAGATTACCGCACACAGGGAGAGGGTCTTTCACTCCCGGGTATTCACATGCGGGGTGGAGTGAGTGAGTATACGATGCCATTCAAGTTGATTCATTCACACAGGCTCACAGTTCACACGCTGCACTCCTTTCAATTATATTACATTTCTAGCATAAATTGTTCACAACTGGACGCGGGAAATAAAACCATAAATGGCTAGTGTACAGTGCTTGTACTAGCTCACCGACTATCAAACTCAACCTTCAGCTTCAAGCAACTACCAACTATTGAATATTCATTCATTTCTCTTTACAGTACTGTTAACAGACTTCACGAGATTGTTAGCCCAATTTACAAGAATTCGTAAATTATTCCTACAGCCTTGTTAATAGTTACAAAAAAACCTCAGCTAACACTTTAGGAATTATTTAAAGCTTTAAAAAAGAATTTCGAGATGAACAAATGTTTTTAACGTGTAGTTAACTATCTCATGTACCTCAAGCAGTGAGACAGTAAAGGCGTGACACTGATGAAATACCTGCACAGTGACGTCAACGACCCACGTTGGCACAGTCTCATGCAGCATGGTCTGCTCAGTGTCGCCGCCGGCATCTTTACACAGCAGCCGGTACTGAGTCCGACCTCCCACCTCACTGCACGCACAACACAACCAAACAATAACACTGTCTGATTGTCTCATCTTGATTACTGTAACACAGTACTGGCTGGGTCACTCAATGTATGTCGATGACAGACATCAGCATGTTCTGTGTGACAGCTAAAGTGACTATCGGAAGGTGGAAGTACGACTGCGGCTTGTCTCACGTGCTCCATTCTGAGCTTCATTGACCAGACATTCTCAACGTGTCCAGTCATAAGCAAGGAGTGGTGACTTCAGAATCAGGGGCCACATTCTCGAAACTTCTTAGCAAAATCTTAGGAAGATTTCTTATCTTAAGAGAATCTTTGACAATTAGAAAAAACTAACCATACATCATATGACTCTACTTATTAATTCACGATTTAACAACGTCACGTAATAATGTCCAACATGACGCAAAAAATACAACTGTTAATTAGTGATGTTAATATCGATTTTTTCGTTAATCCGGATATCAAATTTTGAAATCCGATACTTTTCTGGATATCGGTTCCAGGTTCCGGCATGTAGGCCTGCACGGGCACAGTCAGTAGTGACTAGTCGTCCATGACTCGGCTGCCTGCTGCTGGTGTCAGGCCTATGAGTGACAGACGGACGCTGAGAACTGCCAGTCATGAGCGGACTGCGGTTGTGTCGGATGCGGACTCCGATCCGCAATTTTGTGCGGACGTGCACGGTCCGCGGATCCAAGCTTCATTTGCCACTTACAAAGTACTAATGAAATAAATAGCCAAGCTTTGGTGGAATCCGCTGAGCAACCGAACATGCCAGACTGCAAGCCCGCGTGGCGTGAGCGAGGAAGGCGTCGGTCTATAGGCTTGGATGCTATCACCTCTCGCAGTGACTGACAGTAACAGTGTGGTGACGACGCGTCGCTCGGTGATCGTGATCACTCCCCCGCCACGGCCACCACATGACCACGTGCTCGCTATAGGGAGTGAGTGAGTCGATGCGCCTCAGCAGTCAGCGCTCAGACCAGGCACTGTGCAGTCACTGTAACATATATCGCTTATTGGATATCGTTTAACATCACTAGTGTTAATTATAATTATTATTGTGTTATTGTTTCCTAATTCGAGATTAATGCTTTGCTCTATATTTTCCTAAGATAAAAATAAGAAATCTTCCTAAGATTTTCCTAAGAAGTATTGAGAATGTGGGTCCAGACTCCACAGTAGCTGATGGACTATCGTATGCATATATCTCAAGCTTCCAGTCGTCAGTGTCTGTAATCAGCCAATTGTCATCAGCTGGTCGTACCATGACATCGTCACAGCAATTATGGTCGTCGAGCGTTCTGCATCGCAGGTCCGTTGACCTGGAACTAGTTACAGAATTCTCTTTGGGACCCACAACGCCACGTATCAACAGCTTTAGATCAGCATTGAAGGCTTGCCTTTCACAGTGCAATGGGACACGTAGTGCATTAGAGGTGGCATGCTGTGAGAGATATAGAATTTCACAACTAATACTACGTATGATTGCTGCCAATGTTATTACTACTACTCACTGCAAGACCTCGATGCTACACAAGTGATTATCTTACTTAACCAGTTATATCACACACATATAATCCATCTCCCACCAATTTACACACGATGGAGAAAGACCAACCTGAATATGACTGGAGTGTGATCAGGCAGACTGAAGTAACAGTTACCGCCTCTCTTAGTCGCATGACTTCCCAACTCGTCATCCGCTTCAATTAAACATCATCACACAACTGCTCAATATAGAATACACTGATCACCAGATACTGTTCCTCTAACTGTTGTTATCACACAGTCGTCAAAGACCGTAGTGTCACTCCAGCATGAGCACGTTGTATGGCATTCCACCACAGGTCTGCAAGTGCGCAGTAACAGCCATGAAGGAACTGTTTGATCTAACGACTAGTGACAGTCACTAATGATTTTATAATAATACTAACAAAATCCTCTCTGTAATAAGCTATGGACTACAGTTGTCACTACTGTCTTCAATACTGTGACAGCTGTGAGGAATGACATCAGGTGTTGAAAACTGGCTACAGAAATTCTCAACTTTTTCTTTGTAAAAGTAAATGTAAAAGACTATCACAACTGTTAATGACATCACACATATGAGAATAGCAAAATGAAACTGAAAAAAGTGACAACAATTGGCAGCACTTTGGCGAAGTCGCTATCTTGTATCCTAACTAATATCATCAGTGAGACTATTTATCGTTAGAATCGGCTTCCGCAAACCAAATTTCACCAAATTTGATAGAGTTTTCGTGTTATTACAACATAGGACATTACAACATACAACATTACAACATACAACCACAGACATAATATGACAACTCTTAACACGTCACATGACATTACAAAAGGAAGAACGGTTTTAAATCAAACATGAAGAAATCTCGTGTTATTTAACATCAAAAACAAATAAAATAATAAAGTTAGTATGCGAGTTAGGAGTTGAGTTGAGCGCGGCTTAATGTCTTACTCGACACAGTATAGTTCATTTTGAAGACAAGAAGTCAGTTGTGAAGAGAGGGAACCGTAAAACTGTTACAAGAATAACACAATGATAACTGTTAGCAGTGATACAACTGCGAAGCTGAGGCCCTTTTACACTAAAGACGAAACCCGAGAAGATGACAATTTTCTCACCAGAACAGACGAATGTCGGCGGCCAATGTTCCAGCAGAGCTTGTAGAACCAGACAGCCAAGATTCACTGACAGAACATTACAATTCACAATCACAATCACTGTTCACAACACACAACCTCATAATTATGAAAATGATCACATTACAAATGGCAACACAGTGACCAGTAGATGACCGCAGTCTCTTCATGCAGAATCCACTTTCAATATAAGTACGTGAGTGAAGACATCGGGACAGTACCTAATGAATTCAGAACCATCATATAATACGCAAACACTGGGTTACGCTATGTCAAGGAATGAATAACCTATTCATGAATAACAGAAATACATACATATTATGACATTTACTGTACAAACAATAATAATAGTCTTTGACATACATTTTGGGTCGGATGACTCAACAGCTGGCTGACCAATACCGACTTCACGGGCCGAGACCCAAGCAGCAAAGCAGTCAGTTTCTTCAAGATGCACCGTCAACATCTGCTCAGCCACAACTCTACCGAGTAATGGCCAAATTCCACTACATGGGCCTGACCAGACTTTGCCGGAGACCAGGTCAAAGACCTGAGTCTCCGACAAAGTCTGATTGAGTCCGCTCAGGTGTCCGACAAGTCAGCCGACTGTCTGGTCACAGACTTGTCTGTTCAATCTCGACATGTATGGATTTTGTTCGTGGGTCTGGTCGGGTCACAAACAAAGTCTGCGGGTCCGTGTAGTGGAATTTGGAAACGACACGACCAGACCAACGATATCTTTCTTGTACTTAGTCTATTTACTTACTTATTAGGACGTTCTTGCAGCATAACGTCATTTTAACGTCATTCTAAAACATAACAAAAACGTAAAATGTCATCATATTGTTGAGTTATTGATTAATTATGTGCCAAATAAGCCAAGCTTTCTCATTGACTTCAAGCTGTAAAAGTTTGCGAAACAGTTCATAATTTTTACTGTTGAAACTCGTCACGAAAATAGCAGGAATGTAACCAGATTTTTCAGGTGACAGAATGAAGGACTGTGCATCTAAATTTTTCTGGGCTGGGAGAAAGTCTACAACAAAGTCTGGTCGGGCCCCTGTTGTGGAATTTAAGCCAGTACCAAACTCTGCATGAACCTCCTTGGTTAGCAGAAAAAATCACAGTTGCAATCGAGAACTTCACTGCAGTAATTGCTCCAATTTACTTCTCACAAAAGATCTAAAGGCAGGACGGTAGAATACTGGAGGAAATGCAAACGATGGCAACTAAAAACAAAAAGATTGCTACAAACACAGAATGCTGTTCATTCTTTGTTGTGATCGGGTCGACAACAGCTGCACAATTTACACTAAAACTTTGTTCTCATCAACTATAAATGACCTATTCATTAAAGATGCTTCGGATATGTTCCGACACTGCGGCAACAATAAGGATATATACAGTAACTGGAAGTCCTCTAAATAAGTAATTATGTAAGGTAGGACACGGCACATTATATAAACAAAAGTCTGTAATGTGCCGATGTATCAGCAACACTAGACAAGTACATCTTAACCAGTCATTTGAATTCACACAGTTTAGTGTCACAATGACACAAAGTGGTTGGAAAACCATTCCAAAGCAGTGACCAGCGACAGCGAAACTCCGATCTCTAAGCTCCAGCATCACTACGTATGTGCATGCCTGAGCAAATGAACCCGTGTGCTTCTTGTTTTCGAAAACATCACTTGTTGTTATCAGAAACAGAATAACGTCACTTTAATATCAATGAAGAGTGAAGACAAACAGGCAGCTGGTTTACCCCAGTCTTGAGGTCAACTGTGAACCAGTTTGGAATGAATATCCTCTTTGACCTACGCTTGATCTCCTCCTCGTAATCACCCTTCACGAGGTCTTCCACCTTCTCAGCCTGAACACAGGACCTGACCCCAGTGAACACCAGTATAACATGACAGGCTATCAATATAAATTTTATTATCAATTCAGAACAGGAAATCTGTTGTTATCACGAGGAAACCGCATGCTGCAGCATGTTTTTCCTATGCCCAAAGACTCTTTGATTGTTATTTGCTTCAGTTTACGAAAGGTCAACGCCGTTAATGCACCGGCAGTCATTTGTCGACTAAAAGCAGACTGGATGTGAAACTGAAAATAAATAAATAACAACACCATGGCGCACGTGTTTTGAAACAGGTGCATAATGACCCTTCAAGGTCATCCAAGGTCATTGATTTTGGCACCAATCAAAAGCGCGTATATGACTTCCCATTTGACCTCAACAGTAACCTTGGTCCTATCTTGCCATGTTCCAGAGATATTAGAGCTTTTGTATACCTAAAGCCACTTTTTCGATACCCCTCCCCTATTCCGGCCAAAATTTCGGGAGTTCCCCTTGGAGTAAATCCGTGATGTTGGGGTCTGAAGACAGCGAACACCCCAGGCTAACTAACCGTGAAATTATTTTCGAAGATTTCCAACCTATGTGATCAGGGTACCTCAACGTCATGGACAGACGGAGAGACAACTTTGCCGTAGCATTACTGCGCTCTGTGTAGCATCGCTCTGCATAGCATCGCACGATAAAAATGAAAAAATGTGGAATATTTTAGCCAGCTGTGGCACTCGGCAGACACATGATGCATGCTATGCGCGTACCGTCAGCACGTCCCATACTGCAATGTTTTCATCCGAGTCTTTGGTGATGATATGCCGCTTGTCGGTTAACACGTGATACTGGCGTATGCAGGCTCCGCCTTCAATACAGCACAACTTATGAATATTCGACGATGGTAATGAGATGGACTTGACAAATGTAGTTACTCTACATCCAGTCCCGGTCAATTCTGGTCCACTAGTATATTATTATACTCTTTATTTGAAACAGACAAACCGCTGTTAAACAATGCATATGCATATGCATAAGTCTAGTTAATAGCAAAAATATTGAAAAAAAGTGACTGGCCAGACATACAGTAAAGTACTATTGGTCCACTCACTGAGAGAATCACAGTGAGTGATTCAGTAATTCATCTCAACTCAATGGTCAAAGACCGCGGTGCACGACGACCTCACACTTCTCTCAACTTCGTTAGGTTTGTATTTGTACACTGTGTTCCAAAAAAGGAAGCCGACGAACAATTGGCAATAACTTTCTCAAATCTTAATGCCGATTTTCAAAATTCTTTCACTGCTGAAAAAGAGGATGAAATTTCCAACAACAATAATAAGTTCAGTTTAGCTATGGTTGTCATGCAGTGATGTGTGTCTGTACACTGATACATTCTGAGTTTTTGAAATTTTGATGGGCCGTTGTGGAATTTGATCGAAGCCATTTCTGTATATTCTAAGGGCTGTTTTAGACCTTGTTATGGGTCCTTTTGGTGATGGGTCATTTTCGTCCAGTCCCCTCATATCCATGGTCTCACAGTGTAAGCTGGTATGTTGATGAGGGCTTCGAAAACAGAGATCGGTTCTACTCTGTTGGACATTGTATCTCGGGCAGGAATACACACAAGGAATGAGAACGAGCTACAGCCAGTGTTGTCGCAATCATCTTTCACACAAAGTCCCACCATGTTTCTAAAATAAATCCAAACTCGTACCAACTAAAAACCCATCCAATTTACAATAGCAGGTTTAGAGTCGACACTGTCTGGAAGTGATATGGTTAGGGCAGTGGATGGAAATCAAGAAGTAACATGGCTTCAAATTAAGGCTGCTTCTCACTTTAACATGCCGACTCTAGTTTGAAGACAATGACACACCTGCAACTTTTATTCGCTTGGGACACACAGCACTACATAAACATGAATCGATTGCTTAACACAGCAGTCATTCAAGCCATATTCTTACCAACAGTAACAATAATAATACAACTATGCATATCAACACCAAGATGTGTTTACCTTTAATAATGAGATTTGGATGGTCATTAACAGGCCGTAGTTCATCGCTGTCGGTGTCACTGGCTACTATGGTTTCTGGCAAATTCTACAACAGAAAAACTGCCAGTCTAGTGAAAACAAAAACCACGTTATGTTAATACTTTATTGCCACACAAACCTAGTGATCACTTAGCGGCCCCTGTAATGCGCCCTGATTCTCTTCCGAGACTTTGGCGCTATATAAATCTCTTACTTACTTACTTACAATATAACGAGAGACTCGAAACTGTCGCACTAACTTCTGACGGTGTCCGAGGCACCGGACCTGCCTATGGCAATGCAGGCCGTCCTGGTCTCCGCTCGGCCGAGTGTGGCGATCTGTTCGTTCCATGAACCAAAACAACTAGGCTTGGAAGGTGGAGCTTCGTCACTCACTGCCGCGTCACCTTCGCTCCCCGTCCATCAGTCACAGTCAGTTTCGAGCATGGCTCAACACTCGTCTTTTCAGACTGGCCTTTCACTGACTTTTCCTCTGAGAACTATTGCAGAGATTGAACTGAACTGAAGTGAAGTTCTTACTTGTTACTATTGACACATAAAACCAGTTTAAGCAGTAAAGTTTTATGATGTAAAAATCCAAAAATTTATAGAATACACTGCTGCTACCTATTTTTTCAACTAATTACAAGTTAGGTCGGTCTCACCCCCCCAAAAAAAACAGTCGTTAGTATCATCGTAGAAGTTTTTTAATAAGTCGAATGCCATGACAAACAGAAAGAACAGTAGATGTGATTGTAATGAACTGTAGTGTAAAGTTAACCCAGTTGTGAATACAGCTGTCGGTTGTTGATACCCATAGTGATGGCTTGTCTGTGGAGCTCTTTGCCACCTCCAACTGATAAACCAACACACACCATACATATGTAGATGCATGCCACTTACATTGTCTAGTCATGTGATGGTATTCAGGATCAGTTTTGGTCGGTACACGGTTTTGGTACTAGTTTCTGAAAAACGGCGGAAAAACAGCAGTTCACGCGTATCTTTAAATTTTTTTTTTCAACATTATAACAGCAGAAATAACAAACGAACCTAAAAACAACAGGAGTTATTTGCACAGTTTTTGGAAAATAACGCACAAAAATTGTTATTTTCCTTAGCTTATCGTGATTCTTTGGTCGTAACTGTGCATATTACTCACAGTTATACGTCTTAATAAATATCACACTATATTACGATCAAAACTGTCAAAAAATTGTGGTATCGGTTCGGCATAAAACCAAGCTTTTCGGATTCAAACCGATCTCATTGCTGAGTATCTGTGCCAACCATGTAGCCAGTCAAAAGCCATGAAGCAGAGAGAGACCTACCTTGAGGACTGGGGCACGTTCCTCACACAGCAGCACGTGGTTGTTGGAACTACGGAGATCAGTCGCCCAGACACGCCGGTCACGACCCCCGGAGTAGACGACAGTGAAAGCATCATTGACCTATAGACACAAGATCGTTCCACAGATAGACTACACAGACTGAGACTACACAGCCATACTAGACCAAATATGAAACCACTACATACTGACTTAAGGATGAATAAAGTCGCCCGTTACTGACTAGCTACCTAGTAAGCAGAAGCAGTTGAGGCACGCTGGGTGTAATAGAAGTTTTCCAGCTAAATCTCATTCACTCAATTACTCTCACCATCCAGAAAAATGACTATATTGTTCATTGTTTGTGATACTGATGTGATTAAGTTTTTGCATACAACCTGTGGTTATTTGTATTGTAAGCAGGTGCAACGCATTTGTCACTTGTATATTAATAAACTCACTTACTTACTAGCTTTTAAAAGTTTCTATAGACGTTCTCATGCCTGTGAATAAATACTGTCCACAGGCCTCAATCTTTCTCCATAGAAATGAAAATGACATTGAAGGCTTTATACTGACTATATAATGTCAATTAATACCCAGCTTCACAGATATATATGCAAACGGTACTAGGTTCCGACAAGAAAAAACACGTAACAACATTAACAAATCTCAAGTTATTAAACGTCAAAAAATAATTAATAAGTTAGTAATTCAGTTATGCAGCAAGAAATCATTAAACTGTTAAAAGACAACAGTAAGGCTTGCAGCTCTCCACTGCTGAGGCCCTTTTACACCATGCACAGTTCGCTCTGATCATTAGCAATAGCAATTTATATAATAATAAAATAATTAAATACAGACAACTGCGCTCAACAGCACTGATGATTATTCACAGTAATCCATACTACAAAATGGACCCAGTCTACATTAGTCTGCCAACCTGTGGACACTGCTAAACAATCCAATCCAATATTCGTTTAATAGAAAATTGACAAAACGCAATTTCATAACAATAGGAGAAAGCTAAAAACAATGAATATTAATGTGGTAAATGTTTAATAAACGTCTTTGGAAAGCATCTTGTAAAAAAAAGTTAGAGTCAGCACCATATACCAATCCGGTGGAGGTGTGAGACGGAGTGGTGCAGGACATGCATTACAACCAACGGCAGATAAAACTTGCCAATATAGTGCAGAGGTATGGCCTCTAACAGCAACACTAATGAAAAGGCTGAACGCTGCCCATCATAGATGGCAAAGGAGCATCTTGGGTATCTCCTGGAAGGACAGAGTAACAAATGAAGAGGTAAGAGTCAGAACTGGACAACATAGCATGGATGACATACTCAGTGAAAGAAGACTCCGTTGGCTT
>Ga0056114_1001517_pt1 | contig 10720 bp, 3 predicted proteins | sample WorMetHERISLAND1_FD_77005 | JGI IMG/M metagenome (GOLD analysis project Ga0056114, IMG submission 77005) | Marine gutless worms symbiont microbial communities from Max Planck institute for Marine Microbiology, Germany - Olavius loisae HERON... ... | reverse complement strand
GCAATAACAGCTAAACGAATGAAGATAGACCCGTATTGTCAGCAACGGAATTGTAGCCCACTAAATGTACTTTTCAGAGATGTATAGATTCCGTTGATATCGCAAGGCGTTCCTCAGCTAGGGGGCGTCAAACAACGGTGAGATGGCAAAAACAAGTCTTCATATACACACACGGCTGTCGCGCGCTTTCCTGGCGTTAGCTGGGCTTTCTTGTTATATATACGTTATCAACATCAGGGCATATTTTAAAGAATTTTTAGAACTGCAGAACCCGTCCCTTTCCCTCCGGATCTCCTTCCTCTTCTCCTCTTTTTTCTCCCTCCCTCCCCTCCCCTTCCCCTCTTCCTTCCTTTCTTTAAAAATCTTTATAACAGGGTTAAACTGGCGAGTAGACTGGGAGAGGATAGGGAAGAAGAAGAACGTCAAGAAGCTGGTAGTTGGGAATGGTTCAGAGATTGTGCGACGTGTTGACGTTTGTGTGTCGCATATATGCAGTTGGCCGAAGAAGGAAGATAAAGCGGCTGACGTGCGGCGGCAGGATCCTGATGGTGCCACCTATTACCCTCTGTACCAGTACCCGACCACAGCCGCACCACAGGAAGACGAAGAGGATGACTTTGACGAAGTGGCGAATGAAGTGGCGGTCGCAGACGTCGGCTTGCAGCCGTCGGTGACTCAAATGGCGCCAGAAAGTCTGCTCCCAGCTGTGGAGGACACTCCTCAACAGCCGTTGATCAGTTTCGAACAACCGAGTGACGGTGTGGCGTCATGGTCCATGGAGTGGGCCAGTCCAGACACGGCCCTGTGGCCGTCCCAGACAAGTGTCTTCAGTCAGCCGCAGACGGTGCACCGTCCCGTGGTGGGCCGCCCTGGAGACAGTTACGACCGCAGCCGTCCGCTGACCACTCGCGCGATACAGAAACTAGAACAGAGCTGGCCGCAGCGACAGAAGACAGACACATCTTCTGACGAGGACAGACGCAAGACTGTGGCAGACAGTGGAGGAGGATATGTCCGTCCGGTTCTGCGACACAGCGTCACGCCCGGGTCTGTCGTCACCGCGGCCGATACACTCACGCCTGTCGGCAGCAGCGCCAGCACGTTTCTCTACGACAGCGAGAGCTCGGACTCCGGCGTCGGAGTCACGCGTCCGTTGACGCTGCAGTCGATCGAAAAGATGAAACGACGAGGAGCGAAGAAGTCGTCGCTGAACGTTGAAGTTACTAAACGAAAGCCACCAGTCGTCGTGGAACCAGAGAAGATGACCAGATCGACGAGTCGTAGACAAACGCCTCAGACGATATTCAATGCAGACACAACACTAAGTACTCCGGCCGTGATGGATGTGACTTCTGTACCGTCAAAGACCGCACCGCAGTCCAGTCAACCCGATCGTCGAACAGTTAGTCCAGCTAGAACCGTTTTACCAGCTGGTACCGCAGCTGTACCGGGCACACAGTCTACACCAGCCGCAGAGTCGTTTCCCGCCAGCGTGCAGGCTGTCCCACTTAACCAGTCTGTCCAGAGTGAGAAAATGAAAGACGTGGAGAAAACGGAACGAACGGACGCCGAAGGCCGAAAAACAACGGTATACAAGCTGACGCCGAAAGCTGGCTCTATGTATCCAGCTCCAGGCTGGCCAGCGTTTGCGGCGCCTTCCGGCATGCGTTCTGTGCCACTGGATCAGGCAGCATCAGGAGATCATGTGCCAGCTGATAGTATTAGACTTGATGATGCGTCAACGTCTGGTGCTGCTAGAGTTTCTGGTATGAGACGATCTACCGATGCCGACCAGCAGACGATACACCGGCTGACGAAGTTGGCTAGCCAGCGAGGAGAGAATATGTCGCAGAATGTGCTGCAGGAGATACAGGGAACATCAGCAAAGCCACAGGTTCGAGCAGCTGGTTTTGCACAAGTAGCTGCCCTCCAAGAACCTATGACTCGCGCAGCTGGTGAAGATATCTCGGCTCTTCCACAACTCGATCTGATGTCTTCTGCTCAAGAACGCCTAACGTACACGCATTTAATGCCTGAAGAACCTCAAGTGAAGAACTATCAACGCGATGTAGACGAACCTCTCGCACAAAACGTGTCTGACTCGTTGTCAAATTTTCAAGATCTGACTGGTGAGCATTCTCACACAGAAGTTCATCAGCGGCTGAGTTATGGCGCCTCTGTTCCTGACGTAAATGAAGACGCCAGCCGGTTTCTGCAATGTCGTTTTAATAGTCTGAAAAGATGCTTGAGAGGACTGGAGGACGGTGCAGCCCAAGGTTATCTGAATAACATCCAGTATGATACTTTACAGCCAGAAACCAAGTCTCTGTTGAGTCATTACTATTCAAACATAGGAACAGGCCCAGAACAAACTCAATGGGATTCAGAGAAGACAATACTCCAGTCATTGTCATCACATAAGTCTGATCAGCATTTATCACCAGCTAGGCCCGATTATCCACAACAGCCTTCATCTAGTAAACTTGCACAGCTTAGCTATCGACTGAGTTTTTTGCCTTCGGATGCAGCTCAGCCAGATGAATATTTACATCCTTCCTCCAGTAAGATCGCTCACTCTGCAGTTGACTTTTCAGCACCTGATGACTTTCTCCATCCGTCATCGCACACAGTGACTGTCACTGACGATGCACCTCATCCAACGTCCGAAGCCAGTCGTTTTGCAAAGTATGATGAAGCCCAGCATCCCTCACTGACCTGGCTGCAGACAAAAGGTACATCACAAGTGCCAGCGACGTTGGATGACTATCTTCATTCATCTCTAAGTCATGTTCAACGAAAGTCCTCCAGTAGGATAACAGGAAGTCAGACTGCTCACTCTGCAGATGACTTTTCAACACCTGACGACTTTCTCCATCCGTCATCGCATGCATTTACTGATGATGCTCTGCATTCATCTGAAACAAAACCAACTTCCGATGCAAGTCGTTTTGCAAAGTATGACGAAGCTCAGCATCCTTCACTGACCTGGCTGCAGACGTCACAAGTTCCAGCAAAGTTGGATGAATATCATCATCCGTCGCTCACTCGTGTTCAACCGAAGTCTTCCAGTATGATAGCTGAAAGTCAGGCTGCTTACTCTGCAGATGACATTTCAACACATGACGACTTTCTCCATCCGTCATCACACACAGTGACTGTAACTGGCGATGCCCTGCATCCAAGGTCGGAAGCCAGTCGTTTTGCAAAGTATGATGACCCTCAGCACCCTTCACTGACCTGGCTCGAGACAAAAGGTACGTCACAAGTTCCAGCGAAGTTCGATGAATATCTTCATCCATCTCTCAGTCGTATTCAGCCGAAGTCCTCCAGTATGATAGCTGAAAGTCAGGCTGCTGCAGTTGACTTTTCAACACCCGATGACTTTCTCCACCCGTCGTCGCACACAGTGTCCTTGCCCGTAACCGATGATGAACTACCCTCATCTGAAACAAAACCAACTTCCGATGCAAGTCGCTTTGCAAAGTATGATGACCCTCAGCACCCTTCACTGACCTGGCTGCAGATATCACAAGTTCCAGCGACGTTGGATGACTATCTTCATCCATCGCTCACTCGTGTTCAACCGAAGTCTGGCAAACTGCGCACAGACATCGAAGAAACAACGACGACTACTTCAGCCGTTGACAGAGAATACTTTCTGTACAATGAACCGGCAAGGCATGATGACATTCTTCATCCGTCGTTGACACGCATTGTGTCAGACGACACTAGAAGACGTACTAGTGGTAAAGTAGAAGATATTAAATATCAGTCTTCTAAACAAACATCCACGAGTGATCTTGATAAAATCGCACGTACGTCCTATAAGAGTGTTCCAAGTAGAGACCGAGTGTTGATAGATACTGCCACTTCAACTACAGGTCTTGGTAGGAAGGAATCTTTGCCAACTGTCCCAGCAATACCAGACGATATTCTACATCCATCCTCCACACGAATTCCAATCCGCCATAAGGGTGCCAGCAGTACCTTGGATAGTGCCATTTCTACCATTACAGGTGGTAAGAGGGAAACTTTGTTACCAGTATCTGAAGGCACTGATGCAGTACAGCCACGCTCTACACAAGTCCCACCACATGCTGTTGCCAGTGGTAGAGCCACCCTTGACACTGCCACTTCAACTACAGGTCTTGCTATGAAGGAATCTTTGCCAACAGTTCCAGCAAGACCTGATGATATTCTACATCCGTCTTCCACACAACTTCCGCCACGCGAAAGGCTGTTTTCACAACGTAACACAGCACAAACCTCATCAGATTTCACAACTTCAACCACAGCTGGTGGTATGAAACAGTCAGACCAAGCTGTATCTTCAAGACCGGGCGAGAGAATAGATTTCCCGTCACGTGGTAATGCTGCGGCTACCACGGACTTCAAAACTACAGTTCCTGACAGGAAAGAGACTTTGCCAGTGTCCTCGAGAACTGATGACGTTACGTATCCACCATCCACACAGTTTTCACCACATGATAGAGTTGAAAACGCCTTCGACACCACGACGTCAACTAGAGCCCTTGATACGCAAGAAACTTTGCCATTGAAAAGTACTGGACCAGATAGTACAACATATCCGTCACTAGCTGTAAGTACCCAAGCCGGATCCACAGCATTGCCAGGGATGTCAGTGTCTGCAAGGTCAGATGACATACTGCATCCACCCTCTACACGGTTCCCACCACCAACTACACTGGATAGTACAACTGCGACTACAGCTTTGGACAGCAAGGTAACTTTACCTGTAGAGTCTGGAAAACCTGATGATCCATTACACGCATCTGCTTCACAGTTTGAAAGAATTAGAGGTACTCTGGATGGTGCAACTACAGATCTTGACAGGAATGAAAACGTACTATCATTACCCGCAAAACCGGTTGACAGAATCCACCCGTCTTCTACAAAAATTGCTCCACACGATGGTGCAAGGGAAACTTCAGCTGTGACTACTGATGGGAAGGAAGCATCTTTAGTGCTGACAAGACCATCAGCTGATGCCAGTAGTATAGAGACGTCAGTGGCTGCAAGACCAGAGGACATCCTACATTCGTCTTCCAGACAGTTCTCAGAACAGGACACTACTCGTGGTGCGTTTGATCGCGCAGCAACTTCACCCACTGCTGCTGCATTTGCTGACAACAGGCAAACCACCCAGTCTGACGTTGTTCCAACATCAGACGCTGTTGACTTGGTACCCAGTTCTTTGCAACAGAGCTCCAGTACGCAGCCGTCTATGGACCAGCTCCAAACACTTCCTATAGCCGGCCACGAAGCGTCCTATCCATCTGAATTCGTGCAGTCATCACTTTCAGGAGCAGATAATGACATGACCACTACTGATAGTGCTGGGCGCCCTTCTTCCAAGAGAATAACTGACCAGGATATGTCTGAAGATAGGAGGAGACTGTCTGATAGACAGAGCATGGCTGGTGTTGATGGAGTACAAACTGGCTTACGTCGCAGCTTGATGAAGTCCGAACAACGTCAAACCGTGCCGCCAACTCCGGTAACTGCGCCCGAACAGCCAGATTCGACCGCGCCGCGTCGAACAGTGAGTTGGGAACCGGTACCCACAAGTGACGTCGATACAGCACCAGCAGCAGATTCGGTTTCGTCCGTCGACCAGCAGTCTCCACCAAACACAATCGGTTCCGGAGGACCGTCCAGCACTTCGACGTCGTCCGCTACTAGCGCGCCGGCCGCAGTCACGAGGGACGGGTCAGACGTAAGGACCATTGAGACTGCCGCGACTGACTCGACAACAGGGAACGTTGTCAACGCCCGCGACTCACCTGTCGTTATCCGAGAACAGATGACGAAGAAGAAGATGCGACAGGAAAGTTTAGCAGACGAAGGTTCTTACGACTCGACTGATGAACATGTGTATCCAGTTGACTGGGATGATGTCGATGGCATTCAACCCGATCCAGCACGTCGTAGTGGTGGCTATGTGACTCCTCCACGGAGTCGGTCTTCGTCCGAGACGGCGAGTGCATTGGAAACAGGCGATGAAGTTGCAGCGGCCGATGACTATGTTCCACCGCGTCAGCAGCACAAGTTCGACGACGAGTCGTCGTCGTCGTCGGTCGTCGATTTCGACAAAGTCGACGAAACTGAAGACTTGTTGTTAGAATGTCGGGGCGCATCCGTCTCGCGACCGCCGCCTTGTCGTTGTTTGACAACGCGTCTCCCTTGTCCGAGGTCTGCTTCGGCGGACATCTGCGACGAAACCTCTCACCCATGTCAGACCGCTGGTTACGTGCCTTGCACGCGTACGCCGGTGAACAACACCACTCAGAGGTCCAGATTTGGCTCGTTTGTGGAGCGCGATGCACCCGGCAGGACGGCTGTCTGTGGTAGGCCGACCTACACCGACTGTTACTCGAGACAGACGCAGAGATACAGCAGAGATTATCGCTCAACCGATCAGATGGGCGTCTATCAAAGTCCTTTCGCACGAGGATACGTACAGCCAACGCACAGGTCACACGGTGCGCCATGTGGACGGCCATGTCATCAACCTTGCCAGCCATCTCGACAACCGCCATCACCGCAGGTAGCCGACTAACAGCAAATTACAATGTACCTAGCTGCAGGGAAATTGATCTGTAGATTGGCCTATGCGTTCTTGTTAATCGTTCTTCAGCATTAGGTAAGTAAGTAATGGACTTATAGCCAGTGTTGGAATTGACCTACAAGAACTGCGGGGGGTCAGCTGCCGAAATGTTTGAAATTTTGCCCAGGGATTGCAGTATAAGGCCGATTTTCACTCAAAAATGAGCGTCTGTAGACATGAACTGGGGGGAGGGGGTTCAACCCCCAACCCCCCGACAATTCCAACCCTGCTTATAGCGTGACAAAAACCCAGAAGGTAGGCTATCAGAGGCGCGTGCCGGCATCCGGTTACAATTTTTTGCTTATCCTGCTACCAGCGAACTTGATGAAGACTGACGACATGATTATAGGCCTGGACTACAATAGCGATGCCGTGGTTTTAGAAGTCGGAGCGTCACGGGATCGACGATCATCGAGACGCCGAAGGCTAGAGGAGTGGGTAGTGGGAGGGGCACCCCTCCGCAGCCGACGAGGAGGTCTGAGGTCGTGAGCTCCCAGCGGAATCCGAGGCAGAGACCTGACCTGGCCGCAATTGCATCGTTGCACATTTTGAAGGCCACAGAACGCCTCTGCTGCAAAGAAAACTTGAAGATTACCTTAAATGGTAATATGTTAAAAGGTTACAAATGTCATACACATATCGTCATCATGACATCACACTGTCCTATTGCTTTTGTACGAATAACTAACATATGGTCCTGGCAGTGAGTGGAGGGAGGGCTTGATCCCCCAATCCCCTCCCCATGGCCTCGCCACTGCTTATCTATAGCTTAATTACAGGCGTGCGCATTTGACTGTTGTAGAGTCACCGGTGTGCTGGGCAGACAGTTCACAGCGTGTGTCAGTCTTGTAGAAGAAACAGGTGCTGTGACGACCACCAGCACGACTGTGGCAGCTGCGTGTGTCGTCGTCCGAACTCGCGTGATCCGCCGTGCTAAACTGTCGCATAATATTCATGATATTCAGTTGATAGTACTGTTGTCAGTTCACACATACGTGTGATAGCGCTGACGTGTCTGCTGTCTGTTGTATTCGGACGTAGGCAGAAGTTTATGACACGAGTGGCGTCACTCTATACAGGTCTCTCTGGTGCGGTCTTGTGACAGTCAGTCAATAAACGTCGGCATACTCACTAACCAACTTCAGCATGTTTGTTATTTGATTCCAATAGGATTTATCAAAAGTTGCGGATCGAAATGATGTCGCCTGTATTATATAATAAATGTATTATCGGTAGGTGTCTGCCATTTTAAAGTGAGCATGCTATCCTTCATAACTTCCCCGAACCGAAACCGCGGACGGCGGACATTCTGTCCATTATGATAAATGTCTTTGTGTCTTAGGACCTACTTTTGTCGCCTGTCTTTCAACACAAGAGCCCATAGCGAGTTAACCATTAACCATTAACTTATATGAACAGCGTCGAAAACGATCGTTTGGCCACACTGGTTAGGCCTACGTTGATCACAGCCATGGATTAAGATAGTGTTGCTGTTGCAAAGACTTCTCTGTCGCAACGTAACTGTGAACGATCGTAAATGTAATAACTAACTTTACAGTTACGATACGATACGAAAGAAGAGTTTAACGGAGACTCAAAAGTTGAGCGATCAGCTTAATCTAGCACACGTAGCCAGAAAAAAAATGAAAAAGAAGAAACTAAAGCAAACAATCGCCAGTGCCCACTTAATTCAGTACAGTTTCATCCAGTTTCATCCGAATGTGATGGTGCGAAGTTACTTCAAGTTGCCTGTGCGGATTATAGGTATCCGGATATCTGCCCCTCCCCGGACATCTGCTGTCCCGGCATAGAACTGCAAGTGTCGCTGATCGGCCCGCTATGACCATGATAAATTATTAGCAAATAGACAACAAAATATGTCGATTTCGCCTTTCTTAGAACACAGGAAGTTTGTAGGCCTGCTGCTTCAAAAAGGCAAGCTTTGTGTTGTGTGGATGTCTGTGTACGGTACGATTTGCAGCAATGTTATTATCCTACAGTAAACATTGCATTTTTCCTATCACAATACGTGTCAGCACGATATAAAAAGGCCATTCTAAACGCGTCGCCATACACTGAACTGTAGCCACATTTTCGTAGTATGATCACAAAAGATAACAACTGCAGAAACATGTCACTAGCACCGTACTAGTCTATAGTACTATACGCCTGTCTACGCTCCATTAACAGCACTTAGTCAACACAGACACGTGACGTGGACAATAAAAACGTTTAAAAATTCTACAGCTGGATAAACTGGCTAAACTACACCTCGCTGCACGTACAGGGGACGTTCCATAATTATACTCTACGTGTAAAAAATCTACAGACCTCGTAAAAAGAGTGGCATCTATACTGTCGGTATTTACGATAGTGAACTCAGTTACGATAGCTAACAACATCTCAAGTGAAAGTCGGTCAAAAATCTAATTAAATCTCGAGCGTTTAGATAAAATACATAGGCCGAGTAGGGCTGCTGTATGTAATCATAGCGTGTAGAAAATGGCAGTAGAGATGAGAACGGTAACTTAGTAGTTTATGAGCTGCACAAATGACAAGAACTCTGATAAGTTAAACGAACAGCTTAGATTCCTGAATTGTCACAGAGTGTCGACTGTGTCCGTCCGTGAGCTCATGATGTACAACACGCGACAGCTGGCTGAAGTATTCCGAACGTTTCTCAAGTCTTGCCAGTATGCAGAGTGGACTGGATGACAGTGACGGTTCATCCTGGACAAACTGGACAGCACTGACCCTCGATCTTGATCGGTGTTGGACAGCTCGGCATCGGACACTCGTCCGTCGTGCATTCCAGCTCTCCATTCTGTCAACAACAGCGTGTCGTGAGAGTATTATACAGAATCTGACACTGACAGCCAACAAAGACCACAGTCTAATGCAGTGGCGACACAAGTTAGTTGGGGGTGCTATGACATATTTCAACTGGGGCCGTCTGTCTTACACCATTAAATGAAAATTATAAACACGAATACATGGCTACCAAATTTTTATGACCGTTGTAACGTTACCAAGTGTATTAGAAACCAATTACTGGCCTTAACCAGTTTATGATTATAATAATAAAACAAAATATTGACCGCCCCTAGGACTTTGGGGGTCCCTGGATTTTGTCCACCCTTATTAATAAGCTCCTTCTCCGGGCTTGCGATTTATCTATAGAAAATATTCCATTAAGTTTAATTTGAGGTCCAAATTGTTCCCACAACAGTTTTTCTCTGGATGCAATTCGCCCCAAAGCTGCCACGAAGTCGGCCTCTGTTAAAAACCGATAACACGAGGCTTGCAAATACAATTTCAAAATTTTGACATTCTGCAGCAGGGCGTTGCAAGCAGGATAGGAGTGTGTGGCGTGTCACTTATTTTACGCCATGGCCAGACAGAGACAGCATCGTATGGTACTTCGCCGGATCCATGGCTAATGCTAAAGAGAACCGTGAACTTGATCGGCATGTTGGCTGCACAGTCGCGCAATAGTGGGGCGTCAAAGGATTGATCGACTGAAAGCTATGAACATCTGTGGTGATCGCATCATCACGGGTGTTCATAGACCTATACTCGTCATCCAGTCTCCCATTCCTCCCGACTAACATCAGGTGTTCGAATAATCGTGTTGATCGCACGCGGCCTAAAACTAAGATCTCCCAGACTGAGACTCGGCCGACAACTTCGGCTCGCCTGACCGAAACCTTTCTGAACTACCCATCACGAAGAAAGCTCACACAACACACGCAGTAGCGAGAAAGACGGAAGGCCTGCTGTACCTTGCACTGGCAGTGACGACAGTCGTACTCAGTCCACGTGCTGCCGTGAGCCTTCACTTGACCCTGGTCATCAAGACACGACGCCATGTTCTTCCTTCTTCTTCGGCCGCGTGGCATCGTCCTCTCGAGTGTCGTCAGCTGAACAGCCAGCAATAGTCACTCATTTCTTCAGCTGTACAGTGTGAGTCAAAAAAAATCCCCCCTACTGTTTTCTGAAATTTTTTCCCAAACGGTTGGGAATTTTTAATCAATTTTTTACACACCTATTATACGATCATTTCTACACTAGACTACAAATTTTTATTCAAAT
>Ga0056114_1001516_pt1 | contig 10720 bp, 8 predicted proteins | sample WorMetHERISLAND1_FD_77005 | JGI IMG/M metagenome (GOLD analysis project Ga0056114, IMG submission 77005) | Marine gutless worms symbiont microbial communities from Max Planck institute for Marine Microbiology, Germany - Olavius loisae HERON... ... | reverse complement strand
TGAGATCAGATAATATGTGCAGGCAGCCTTTGACCTCTAGTAACTCTAGAGGTCCATGAGTCAGCCTGTTACTGTAGATGCTGCAGCACCACTGAGCTGCACCCATAACCCTAGCCATCCATGGCTGACAGCCGTCCATCGTCTAGCACTATCCCATGCCCTCCCTTCCCCGCCACAGCCACCACCGCGGCGACGGCACTACGTCAGAATATCATTAGATGGATGGCTGTGACCACTGTCTGTATGCATTGTTGATTTATCTGACTGTGCCACTGTGCCTGTGCGTCCTGTGTTGCCATCCCAGACAGCACGGTGTTTCGTGCTGGCTGACGTGCGAGAGCACGCTACTTGCATCATGGGCGCTAGCGGCAATAGTGATGATATCACGATATTGTCATGGACTTTGTCACGATATCGCGATCCTAAAAAAGTCCACGAATTGAGCCCTAGGGTCCTTGCAGTCACCTGGGTCTAAGGAGCTACACAATTGGAAGCTTTCTAATGGTTTGAACATAAAATAGGGTGGATAAAAAATTGGGGGCCTGCAGCTAATGTTTGGATGGGGGTAGGGTACAACCCTAGCATTTATCATCTTGTGAAATTTGGTATCTACAGTGTAGATCAAATGGTTATCAGGTGTTTAAAATGTCTGCTGGGCCATGCCGTCTTGGAATGGAGTGTGGGTTGGAATTTTATTATCTGGAGTCTGGATGTGTGGAGTCATTACATGCTGATAGTAGCTCTTTGAGATATCTGCTACGTAACGAAACTCCCTTTTGGACTGTCGTGGTTTCAATAGAATTAGACAGAGAAGAAGTCTGACAAAGACTGGTTGAGTGTTTTTGAAGAGGAAATGACAAGTTTTTGTCGGTTCCAAGAGTCTTCAGAGGTTCAAAAGATGTTAAAGGAAATGACTGTTTAGAAATGACTGTGTCTGTGACTGTGTGTTTGACAGATGGAGTGCCACAAGTGTACTATTTTGGTCCATGTGGCAAATACAATGCTTTGGTGTTGGAGTTGCTTGGTCCGAGCCTTGAAGATTTGTTTGATCTATGTAACCGAAAGTTCTCACTTAAAACCGTTCTCATGATTGCCATCCAACTTGTGAGTAACTCGTGTGTTTTTTTGCATGTTTAGACAATACAGTACATCATGCAGTAATTAATTCCATTTTGCTTTTGCTGTCCTTATATTAGCCGTTGTGTAGTTAGACTTTCGAACTAAATACAAAAATTCAGTTTTATCATCTTTCATGTAGAATGATATTGTTTATTGCCTAACTTTCTTCCTTCCTTCATGTGGTGAGGCAACCCTTTTGAGGCTCACCAGCACTGGGGCCATGTTTGATATTGGCTCACTGTGTATCCCCTAAATAACAAGTTAATAGTCCTCGTTGAGGCTATTGCTAACCACAAAACTAAAAGATTGACACCTAACTTACTATCGTTAGGCGAATAACTAAACAACCACACTAGTTTATGACATAAACTAAGACTTGTGATATTACGGCTTCACAGTCGTTACTACAACGTTATAGCTGGTTACTAATCTTGATAGAAGTGAGCTATCTTCCCAGATTATTCAATACATAAACTTTACATAAACTATGCATAAACTTTATGTAAGAGATCTTGGTGACAAACGATTCATGGTTGCAAGTACTTACATCATTGTATGCCCTGTGGCAACATGCTCTGAGTAGGGGCCGGAAATTTTAGGACCTTCATGTGCCAGGAACTGAGGCACCTATTGCTCAAGTGTCTCTTGGTTCACTCCTCTCCTTCAGAGAGATCAAACCTTGAATTGCATCCAGGTCATCGGAGGTTTAGCTCCACGATGACGCCAGCGTACTTGAGAGAGCTTGCTGCAGTCATGGGGTTCTGTTAGCTGAATGTGACGTGATGTATTTGTGCAGATTCACCGGATGGAATATGTCCATTCAAAGCTTCTCATCTACCGAGACATTAAACCAGAGAACTTTCTGCTCGGTCGGCATTCGAGCCACAAAGATAACACGATCTTCATCATTGACTTTGGCCTCGCGAAGGAGTACATCGACCCAGAGAACAACAAGCACATTCCATACCGCGAACACAAGAGTTTGACGGGCACTGCCAGATACATGAGCATCAACACGCATCTCGGCAAAGGTTTCTGAAGTTACAGTTTTATTAGCCCGACTGTCCTTAACGTTGCATTTATGTTACAGTGTTGCGTGTCTGTCTGTCATCTGTAACGTATGTATTGAGGCTAAACGGTGCATGTTACCAAAAAACTGTCCGAAGAAGCACACAGGAAATGGCCTAGTGGGAATCAAATGGTCACGTGACTGATGACGTCACGTGACCCTGAAAGGTCAAGGTCATGACCTTGACCTTAGTACGTTTAGGGCCAATATCTCTAAAACAGCTAGAGATGCTATTTAGCAACAATCGTTAATAGCTAGATAGTCTGCTGTGAGGCAGTATGGTCGGCTATCCTAGCGACAGCTTGGCTTATACCACAGTACAATACATGTTAGATTGTGTCAGTGCCAGTGATACAACAGTACAACAGTGTTCTTTGTTGTTATTATAATATTATTTATTTAAAAAATTTTCTTTAGCCCGTTAGTACTAAATTCCCGAGAAGACTAAGCAGTATGACCACAATGGCATTTACTCGGTGGTGAAAGTTCTGTGGAAGGAGACTGTATTTCGCCATTGGAGAGCCACTGATTGGCTATATATTATTATATTATAACGGAAAGAAAACGGAAAATAATGGGTTACAATGACCAGCCATCTGTGAACATGTGTTGGAAATTATGTGTGTTGTTATTATTATTATATTTATTTATTTATTATTATTATCGTTATTATTAACAAGTGTTATTGCATTGTCATAAGAAAAACAAAACTTCATAAACACTTTACAGTGTTAATGGTGTGTTGAATTAGAACAAAGTCGACGAGATGACTTAGAGGCTCTTGGACACATGTTCCTCTACTTCCTACGAGGAAGTCTGCCGTGGCAAGGACTGAAAGCAGAAACGCTGAAAGAACGTTATCAGAAAATTGGTGACACGAAGCATGCCACACCGATAGAAGTGCTGTGTGCCGATCAGGCAGGTTTGTATCGATATGTCGATTCTGTACTGTTAGTAAAGTGCATGGATTCCTAGTTGTTTTTATGTGGTTATAATGTGGAGTTGATATTATTAACTGTTCTCATGAAGTGGTCATTTTTTTTGTGTCGGGTGAAAATTGCCAAAATTCAGTTTTTCCTTAAAGCCAGGAAACTTTTTTTCATTGAACATTGCTTATTCAGTGACTGTGTAAGTAATTAACTAAGTAAGAACTTTTCTGTGTCACTTAATTAAGAATCACTAGTCTCAGGAGAGTCAAAATCCTGTACAGTTCATCATCCAGCGGTGAAAGGTTGTAAGTCCAGGTTTTTAGTTAAGAACGTCTTCAAATAGCTCAAATTTTTCTGGATTTTTCACATGTAAATTGTACAACAATATGCCGTTTTCAGACTAGATTAAATGCCAAAAAACTGTTACGATGTTTTGTTTTTTTTTTGACATTGATGCCATGGAAGAATGAAAATCGTTTTTTGTGCTTTTCTCCATTTGCTGTAAATGGAATTATGACCTTTTACCACTGTAGCAATAAATTGATTTAACAAAAACATTTTTACTGCTTGACAGAATTGCAGTGAAGTGAGGTAGAATTAGAATGTCTGTCATCCTTGCAGCCATGGACGACGGGACGTATATCTTCTGGATACTGTACTGGCCATTGCTATGATTGCAAAACGTTGAGGCCATTGATTGCAGTGACCCTGACATGTAGCGGACACACCACTCTATGGTTTATGGTAACCATGGTAACCATAGGACATCCCACGCTGATTGGTCAGTCAGCAATCATGATCCAGCGCTTGTGCGTGCATCCATATGACATTAAATGTACGAGAAATATCCGAAAGAAAATCTGTCTCCACATTTTTACATAATAATTTTTATGATAATTTTACAGAATTGTGTACATTTTACATAGCAATATAATTATAGATATATTTATGACCTTAAAATTTTTGTGTGCAAAAGAAAAGTATGTGATGTGAGTAGCTGCAGTTTCGTCGGCCGTGTGGTTGTCGTGGCGTTGTTCAACGTGGTGAATGCTGTGTGTACAGAGGAATGGGCGACGTACCTGCGTTATGTCCGCCGGCTTGACTTCTTTGAGACACCCGACTACAACTATCTGTACAAACTGTTTATGGACGCCATGGAGCGGAACTCGTGGACATGTGACTGGAACTTCGACTGGACCGAAAAACAGCTGGTAATGTGTCGGCTTGGATGAACATTGTCTGATTTTTTATTCGTCAAAATATTGTGATTCATACTCGAAGAGACTGCTTTTGATTGGCTGTCATCATCATCAACAAGATTTTTAATGTGGGCTGAATATCAAAGTTACTGCTAGATCCACAACAGAATGTAAGCTCGGAGTGTCAGATAATTAAGTCAGGATAGGAGTGCCGGAAGAGAGAAGTCTTAAAACGCTGATTATGGCTTTGATTCATGTTAGTTTGACATGCAGTGCCACATAGCTGTGGTGAGCAGCATTACTTGTAGAATTATGATGCCACGCATGAAAGGCCGAATATGCACAAATGACTTTAGAATATGTTTTTTTCGAACGATAACATATAAACACAAACAGATGTCTAAACAATTTAAAGATAATTTTTCAACATCTTTTTATAACAAAAAAATATATCACAGAATTTTAACAACCAACAATCATAATAATAATAACTAAACTTCGAATCGGACCAAATTTCTAGCCTACGTCTGAATCGACATTATCGACATCCCGGAATGTCACACTACGTTTGAGCCATGTTATGAACGTTGTACTGTGCTAGTAAGTGTAATTAGGGTTGTCAACTTGTATTAGTGGCGGGTGATTTGTTGACATGACCGTGGAGATCTGCTGTCACTGTTGAGTCATTAATGTCACGTTTACAACAGTTGTCGTACCCATATCATATGGCTCAGGTGTATTACCAGCTGACACTGAGGAATCCCGTCAGCCCAATAACACCCCGATATTAACTGTAAGGTTACAACACTTCTAACGGCTGTATTTTGTTACTGTTTGACTGTTTTCTTTGCTAGTTTGTCGGGACTTCTAAACATCTGTCTCTGGTAGTATCAGTGTTATTCAAGTTAACTGTAACTGTAATGGCAAAATAACTGAAAAATATGATTAAGTTAACTGTGACTATAACTGTAACTGAAAAATAAAATATAACTGAAACTGAAAAACTGAATCAGTCAATACAATAGAAAAATGACTGAAAAATGTCAACAGTAAATTTTCTATAAATAACCCACCCAATCCAGTACATGTACATGGCATTTGTTTTAGTTTCCTATTTTTTATATTTTTGTTTCTGGATATGTGTGCTAGATTAAGCTGATCACACACCTTTTCAGTTCACATTAAACATTTATGGTATCGTATAGTATCGTATGGAGATCAGTGACTGCATGTTGACATTAATTGTATAATTTGTGATGGTTGATGGTGATAGTTTGGATGCTGGATAGTATGTCCGTCTCAGTGCACATGGCTACTCTACATTAGCTTGGTCGATACTGTGATAGATAACCATTTGTGGATGGTAAACCATCTCCGTATACAACAGGTCAACTCAGCCTGCCGCCATCGCTGTGTGGAAGAAATAGCGAGTGTCAGTGAAAGCTGAGGAGTAAACGGGCACATCACGAGATGCACCGTGACTGTAACCTGCTGAGTGAGGGATTGGCATCACTGCATGGATCGTAGTAGCTCAGGAAAGACTTGTTGACCAATTCTGTAAGTGGTGAGTGTGTTGTGTTTGACAGCTGTCAACAGGTGGCACTGGTCAGTCAAAGGTCATCAGTCCTGTGATATCAGCACGTGGAGCTGATACTGGCGGCGATCAAGAGCGCCGTGAAACTGCAGCTACTGGGCGTGGCCAGACAGCCGGTAACCACAAGGTAATAGAACGCATTTACAACTGCATGGGGCTTTGTGGCCATTTGTCACGTGTAAATATTTATGTTATAGAGTGGTGGACTGGACCCAAGCCATATTTTCCAGAACGTCTTGACTGACGACAGTCATGACCTGAGTACAATAAAGGCTTGCCAAACATGGTCATCAGCCTGCCAGACTAGTATTTCTAAGTACAGTGAACTGTTCAAACAATGACACCGGACAAACAGACTGTGGTGCAGTGTGACTTTTGGCTCAAATTTGCCATATACAAATACCCTTATTTACTTGCTTACTTACTCAAAGTGCCATTTCCTGATAGCTTTACGTGCCAGTAGTCAGTGAGCAGTTATATCGAGTTTTCATTGAGATTTTAAACTTTCGGCAAGTGTTGCAACCATATTTTTTAAGTAAGTAAGGTTATTTCTTAATGGCGCAATTAAAATAGTTACCGTAACACTGCGCTGGAGTCATGAAACAGGCACATAGAGTTATCTGTGTTTTGGCCAGTTGACGACCAGTCTCAGCAGTGGATGAGGATGAGTGATTTGTGTTGCTGTTATGACGGCCGTGAAATGGATGTCTATATGTATTTAGCCATCTGCATCGCGAGACCCTATATACGACACACCGGCTCCGTCGGTTGGAAACCTTGTGTCTCAGCTTGTAGCAACCACTGATAGGCTCGGTGGTTCTGTACAGGTTGGCACTTGGCTGTCAGTCGTTGCCGTGCCGATTCTCTGCTTGTTTATTTCTCCTCTGTTTTAGCAGTTCGTTTATCCAAGTTTGGTTGTTGTTTGATTTCCGGTGGATTGAAGATGAGTTCCTCTGTTGTTCGTCACTCCATTTATTCTTGTTGTGTTTTTTATTGCAGTTGGTTTGTGCATTTAAAGTGGCTAGATCGACATTTGCACAGAGTGTGGATTGTTATTATGCAGCCGCATTGTTGCACACCGTCCGTCTGTCCTTCTGTCCTGTGCCTCCAATTTTCTCGAAATAGGAAAGTCGTAGAAACTTGTAATTTATTTGAAACATAGCGCTGGACAAGAGTAACTAGTGGAGCAAATTTGTGGCCAAGGGTCAAGGTCACTGGGAATTAAAATGTAAAAATCGTATTTGCGCTTCTTCGTCACAAGCGGTTCGATCTACGTCAAACAAAGACCAAAATGATCAACAGCCCATTCTACACATATCGTTGAATACATTTCACCAGTGAACATGCTTAGTTTTTTTCTGATAATCTGTAACCAGTAATTACCCAGGAGGGCTACATGTCGCAGCGGCCATCTGACTTTGCACCTACTTGTTTATCAATTGTGTTTGAAGAATTTCGCTGAAAATACCTTCCCAGTTGCTGTAACCCTGTGTCCATAGAATCCTCTTTTATGCTTCTTATCGTCAACACTACTGCTGATTCACTCTGTCACATTCTATGCCTTCATCCAGCATGTTATCTACGCCACAAAACCTGTCTAACTTCTCTACCAACTGCCATGCAGTTCATTATTTGCTAAAACTTACGCCATTGTAGTTTCCAGTTTCTCAGGTGGAAACAAAATAGTTGCTTGAATCTTACACTACTGTACTGTAAGAATGGCAAGAAACGAATGTGATATTGACAATACTGCAGCACTTGAGACAAGTCGTGATACTATTTTGCAAAAGTTCCTGTTTTTGAGACAACGTGTAGGTATATTCTCTTTAAAAACAAGAAGGAAATTGCGTTGTGCAAGCTGTCAAGCCATTGTCTTTTGGAAAAGAAGCAGAAAATGAGTTTTAGGTGGTTCATTAACATCAGCTATGGATACCTTTTTTGAGCTGTAAGTAACAAAACTAGCACATTGGTACTGCTGACAGGAATGTCTTGTCTTTTTTGATTTGCTGATGCACGATATATTTCAGGATTTACACAACGAAATAATTAAGCATTCAGTTCTACTTAGTTTTTACATGTCCAATTGCAGCTGCTTATGTTGGTGTTTTTTGTTTTGTGTGCTTAAATGATTTTTCAGTGTGAATACAAAGAGTGGACTTAGGTTTTTTTCATGTGCAAAGTGTCCACTGTTTCATTTTAATTGGTAGATATATTTATATTTAATAGTCATTCATTCTCCCTATTTTTGTTGTCCATTATATATGTTTTACTGTGACAAAGCAGTTTGTAGATGTTTGCAAGCAGGTATATTTCTTGTACTATACTTCTTCTAGTTAAGTTTTAGTATTAGATGTTCAGTTATTTTTAATTTATCTCATTTTTTCGGACATTATTTATCAGCAGTGAAAGTTTTTATTAAGACATACTTTTCAATTGAATCTGTTGCTTTCTCTTGCCCGTTATGGTATATTTTTGGTCATTTTTGCCTTTGCATGTTTTGTTGATTTGTAATCTTGTTTTACTGCTGCTTGAAATGTTTATTGTAGTGTTAATGTTTGTTTGGAATGTGTCGGATGAATTGATAAACAAATAAGTTGTAGGGGTTATACAATGTGAGATTGATCAGTCAGTGTATCTGGGTAGCAGCATGATTGTGTATATTCAACTGATGCAGCTTTCCTCAGTTCCTGCATATAACACACCTTAAACTGTATTACTGTTACAATGGTTCTTAATTCTGTCATTCTGCAAAATATAAGAGAAAGAAGCCCCGTGTGGGCTCAGAGCATTGTAGAACAAGCCCAGCTCATTTCCTGATCGAGTGTTGTAAAAGTCGACTGGAGCAGGGTAGTTGTGTTTTGCTGTATTTTGCATCGAGTGCTTTTTCTGGGTTGTGTTTAGTTTGTGTATTGTCTGTGTTTTTAATTTTTGTCTTCTGTCCTGTATTTTCCACCATAAACCATCGTGAATGGCGCTGTATAGCATGTTTGTACTGACGTGCTGCTGTTAAGAATCTACTCACTCACTCGCTCAGAGAAAGAAGCTACATGAGATGTTTGTTTTATTATTACGTTTCTATGTAATGTTGACTGTTGTTCAGGTTGTCAACTCCACTGTCGGTGACATTGCCGACGACGCGGCCGGCGTTCAGTCCAATTCGCCGATTGCTGCACCGCCAGAGGTTGAAGTTGTCGATGAAACAAAGTTCGTAAACTTAAACTTTTTATTAAGTTTTGTTTCAAGTGCCATTTTGATTGCCGTGGAGTAGTTAAAACCTGGGAGTTTTTGAACGGGGATATAATTAAGTTACTAATTATTGTCAGTTATGCACTTTGCTATGCCTTTAAGTATTGTGGTTCACATTGCGGAGCATTAATCCATTGTGCTGTCTTGTTGAGAACTGTTACATGTGAGAAAAAATATGTATGGTAACAACTTCACCTTTGCCACATCCCTTTTTAGCGGCCATCAATTTTGGCGTATGGGTTGCTTGGTAGACGTAATCAATCGTGTCAAATTTCACATAAATAAGTTCAGGGGTTACAGAACTACAGGGAGCCGAAAATGCCATTTTTCATCGACTCAAGGTATCGCCCTGACGACGTCCGTACTAACATGCTGTGCTGTGATGTCCTGTGCATTTTGATGCAGTAAGAATTATTTTGAGCAAAGAACATGTTATACAGCACAAGCGTGCAGTGTGAATAGTAGTGGATCAACGTGCTGTGTGGGCTTGGGAGCGTTGTAGAATAAGCCCACCTCGTTTGTTGGCTGAGTGTCGTAAAAGTCGACTAGACCACGCTAGTTTCGTTTTGCTGTGTTTTGCATTGTTTGCTTCGAGTTGTGTTTAGTTTCTATTTTCTGCATTTTTAACTTGTCTTCTGTCCTGTATTTTCCAGCGTGAACCAACGTGAATGGCAGTGTACTACAGCCTAACTGTGCTGATGTGCCAGTAAGAATCTACTCACTCACTCACTCATCATGCTGTTGTTTTTGCTGTCGGTGTAGATGCTGTTTCTTCCGAAGACGTCACAAAAGGCGTTCACTTCGAGCTTCATAGCGTGTGGACTCCGTGGTGCCGTTGACGGAGAAAAGATTTACTTGCTTACTTACTTATCGTCGATCACGTTCTGACATTCAGCCTCCAGTGTTTGCAGCGTTCCGTGTCAGCATCGTTGTTGCCAAATGATAACTGGTTTTTATATTTCTGTTATTTTACTCACAAAACTGACGAATGTCCGCACGTCCACTTTTACTGTAGCTAATCACCGTTGTTTGTATCTGTGCCGTGGTTAATGTGGGTTCCATAATTGTGGTTTACTAGCGGTATATGTGTTAATTCGAGATGTTCATTTCCATTTGTAGCATACCCGAGTTGAGTCTAAACTTCTGCTGCCTTTTTGTGAAACTCGGCTTTTTAACGTTGCTGTCAGCTGAACTGTTTTGCTCATTGTCAGACACTTTCATGTGCCGTCTGATGTGCATGACCATCTACAGTGTGAGTCAAAAAAATCCCCACTATGGGACCTGACATTTTTTCATTTTTTTCACGAATGGTTGAGAAATTTGTAATCGATTTTTTACACACCTATTAAACATTCCTATCTTCGCTAGATTACAAATTTTTATTCAATTATCTCCGATTTTGACGAAGTTATGCCATATTAAGCACGACTACCCAGTTCATATAATATGTGCAAAATGTCCAAAACGCGCCAAAACGCACGCGTTCAGACGTTTGCGTAAGTCGTTGATAGCTTTGTTGATCGTTGTCTGTGGCAAGTCACTATAAAATAAACACTTTTATAAT
>Ga0056114_1001515_pt1 | contig 10723 bp, 5 predicted proteins | sample WorMetHERISLAND1_FD_77005 | JGI IMG/M metagenome (GOLD analysis project Ga0056114, IMG submission 77005) | Marine gutless worms symbiont microbial communities from Max Planck institute for Marine Microbiology, Germany - Olavius loisae HERON... ... | reverse complement strand
CAAATTTCATCCCGACATTCTAAGGGGTTCCCCCGAGCGGGGCCTCAAACAAGGGAGGGGTGGGTAAAATCAGCAGTTTTCTATCTTTCAGCGTGAATATCTATAAAACGGTAGCAGATACGGCTATAGTTACAATATGGGCTTTCGATTTACACCAAGATCGATGACCTTGAATGACCTTGAACTGCTGTAAGGTCAAATTTTGTCGAAATTTCGCCCGATTTCGCGATTTTGGGAGGCAACAACGGCTAGATGAATGAAGATAGATCCATAATGTCTGCGACAGTATTGTAGCCCACTAAATGTTCTTTTTAGCGGTGGATAGATTATGTTGATATCTCATGGCGTTCAGCCGCTAGGGGGCGTAAAACAAGGGAGGGTTTGGTAAAATTAGCAGTTTTCTATCTTTAAGCCTGAATATCTCGAAAACTATAGCAGATACGGCTAAAGTTACAATAATGACTAATAGGAAGTGACATATGGGCTTTCCGTTGACACCAAGATTGATGACCTTTGATGACCTTGAATTCTGTAAGTTTGAATTTTCAGAGAATTTCTCGGGATTTCGCAGATTTCGGACGCAACAACAGCTAAACGAATAAAGATAGGCCAGTATTGTCAGCGACAACGTTAAGAACGTCGAATTTGAGCAATTTTTGGCATGCTTTCGCGTCGCGCGGGTTTGTCAGCGACAGCTGGGCTTTTTTGTTATTGTATTCTGTTTATCAACTTGTTTTCCTTCCATTTTACACGATGTACATGAGCGTGTTTGTCACTCCTTATTAAACATTACTTACTTTCTTACTTACTTGCAGCCAGATACCAAGCTGTCCTGTTCACGCTTAAGCACCAATGCGTCCCATAATTTGGATACCAGCCGAGTGAAATGGGTCGTGAACTGACTGCTTTGCGTTGTTTTCCTGTTGTCGTGATGTCGCTGGTCAAATTATTTGTCTTCCGGTTGCTTGACCACGTCATGGTACCGCCCCCTCCGCCCTGTACAAGGAAAGTCGTGGATTCTGGCGTATGCGACGGCGCCCGGTGAAGTGTAGCTGTCGTACCCGTGATGTGATAACATCCTCCGTAGGTCTATACGTCTGTCTTCGCAACCTTATAGGCTCGTTTCTTAGAATTTCGCCCTGTGCAAGCAGATCGCGCGTCAGCTGCACAGACAAAGTTCACACGACTAGTAGTGGTCCGTGATAGTCAACCACGGTCACGGGATATTATGTTTTACAGCTCCGTGTTATTAGGGGATCGCTGCACCCGCAACTCAGTGACGGAGCCAGTTGTTTGCAAGTGGAGAGGCAGAGGTGTTTACCGGAGGCCTTTCGCGAGCGCCGTACCCGCGAGTTTGGCGGGAAATCCGGTAGTCCTCCCCTCCCCAGAAAAAAAAACATTAAATTTGGGATTGGCTGAGATGCAATTTCCCGCTGTCTTGAGGGGCTTACTTGCACTCTTCAGTCTCTTCTTAGGCCCATGACACACGGCCCAAGTTCACCGTCCAAGTTACTGGTAGCAGAATCTCGTCGTACCAGTAACTTGGAAGCAATAGATATGTTCTATTCTGTCCAAGTTACTGGTAACAGACAAATGTGGTACCAGAATGCAAGACACATTACCAAAGTTACTGGTACGAGATTTCTGGTACCAGTAACTTGTGCTAAGAACTTGAATCGTGTGCCATGGGCCTTATACCCAATACACACCGCCGACGCCGACGCCACAGTCGGTGTGTATTGAATTCGCAACAGCTCACGACGACTGTCGACGACTGCCGTCGACAATTTGGAAACTGGACATGTTGAGAATTTATCCTGTCGAGTTGAGTTGTGTCGGCGGTGTGTACACACCCGTCGGTTGTCGTGACCCAGTTTACAGTTCTGCAGCCTATATGTGACTGGCGCAGAAAATTGGAAACTGGGTCACTACTGACGACTGGTGCGTTCACACCGCCGACACAACGCAATTCGACTTCGTTGTCGGCAAATTGTTCAGACTCGTCGAGACTCGTGGAGACTGTCGCCAACTATTTGCGAATTCAATACACACCGCACAACGGCGTCGGCGTCGGCGGTGTGTATTGGGCTTTAGTCGATATTCTATCAAGTTCTCAATTCATCCCATCCTTACTACTTCTATGCAAATTTGGACAAATTACGAGATTTTCAAAAAGTGGAGTACGTACTCCCCAGATCCCCCGTGGCTCCAACAGTGCCGCAGCTGTGGTGGCGGGCAGACCTCGAGGAGACCGCAAACGAATTTCATGACCAGAAAAGATCTGTAAAACAATCGTGCAAGCCAGGAGGACGGCAAGAAAAATCTCGCATGGGCCACAAGGTCACTAAACACGTCGATGCACGCAACATGCAGGTCTTGTTGTTGGTAATATGCCATCACTGCAGACATGACAAGACTGGAGGCATGCACTTTAAGTCTTACCGTCAAATGCTGCGGATCCGGTGGCAAGATCGAGTCCGGAATTCAAATATTTCAGTTTACACCTGACCATCTACAACCAGCGACGTCATTTGTAAACAACATGCGTAATGTTATTTTCGGTCACGTGACCAGGATGCCAGTCTCTACTCCAGCCCACCAGGCTTTGAAACTGCAGATCGATTCTTGACAATGACAATGACAATTGACAATAAGGTTTTTCACACTTGTGACCAGCAACAGTAGAATAGATAAATACAGAACAGTTGTATACAAATACAAAACACATTAAAACAAAAGTATATAATGCAAAAAATTGTCTACGTAGGGATGTTTAAATTATAAACTATTACCAAAAAAGTACCCAACTAGCCCAAAATTTAAGTTAAATTTTGGGTTAGTTGGGTACCTTTTTTGGTAATGATTTGATGCGTATACATGCAACTTCCGACTGTTGACTGGAAGCAGTGGCGTAGCCAGAAATTTTTCACAGGGGGTGCGTAACTCCAATTGTGTCAAAATTTTCAACCTACGCCCTACACTGTTTCTGTCGAGAGCGGAACTTTAACAGGCGAACGCGTCATCACTTGCCGCACTTCCTCAATGGAAACTTGACATAAGTTGCGGAGATGCATCATGGCGAACATTCGACGGCGGCAGCATATTGCTGGTGGCAGTACTACCATCTCGACGAAGAACTCAGCAAGTCTGTCGGCGTGATGTCAGTTGAGGTAGACGCAGGTCTTTGTCACGTGACAAGACTGATGAAAATAACCACCAGAGCTAGAGGACATACGATATTTTGATTTGAATGGTCCGCTATTGTAACTATCTTGCACCGTTTCCGAGATAGGCCCCTTACACAGCGACTTGAAATCGTGCAATACCGATCCAGTATTTGACGCCCTGTTATGGATGACCGCCGTCCAAATTTCTTAACAGCGATTGCTAGAATGACTGGGCTATCCGGCGGTGAAACGATTTCGACCAATCTCTATACCATTTAGCAGTTTTGACATTATTCTGAAGTGTCCCGGACAGACAAACGGACGGACGGAATTGCTATATCACTATCGTCTGTTGCAGAAGTTACTGTTGGTGTTGAATTGCCGTGATTGTCGTGTATTTGAGTCAAATAAATATCTTCTTGTTCTTATGCAGAATATTGCTTGAAAAATATTATGCATCTTCGTGACAGGGAGTGCGCACGCACCCTACGCCCCTTGTTTGTCTACGCCACTGACTGGAAGCGTCTCCGCGTGGTCGGTGGGTGGAACAAATGTCTCAGGACAATAACTCACCCGCTGACCAATTGGCGTTCCGCCATTACCAGTAGCCATTCCGGAGCACCCGTAAGGTCCTTGTTGACTAAGCATTAACGATAACGACGGCGATTTGTATCTAAAAGTCGACTCAGCGAAAAACTCAACATCGTTAACGTAAATAATTAGTTTTTTTTTATTATTACCGCGTTTTAATTTTTTTTAACATTTTTTGTGTTTTCAACTTTTTATTATAAAAAATTCGATAGCAGAATTGTTCAGCCGCAAAGAAACCATTTTAGTAGCATCATTTTGTTAGTTTGCTACGATGACTTTTTCTGCTTTTAATTGCACAAAGTAGCAGATGACTGAGATTTCAACGTTACAGTCCCCACCTTCACTGTCATCTATCACTTCCTAGGCATATCACTCTCCGGACTTAAAACTCATCTCTTTCACAAGCCTCCCCCTCCCAGTCTTTCTGGTTCCATTTGGACTGCCTTCACGGATCTTGGATTTGGACCGGAGTTAGTGGACACTGACGTTGTCTGTTTTAGTTTGTTCTTTATAATATATATTTTGTTTTTGGTTACGTATGCTAGATAGAGCTGATCACACTCAGCTTTTAAGTCCACATAAAACTCTCTTATCGACCGTTACCGTATGGTATCGTATCGTATCGTAGTAGAAGTAGTAGTTCATTTGTACAGCGCATTACACGCAGTCAACGCCACTAGCTAGTGTGTCACATGTGCATTGCAGACATTAGACGTGTTTGATATGTGTTGTACCTAGGCCCAACAGTGTTGTGTTACCGTTGCTTTCTTATTTACGGTTACCGATCTGACATTTTTACATTGAATGTCGTCGGTGTAGGCCTACTGTATGTCGTGGTGATATAGTGCTACTATAGCAGCGTACCTGACGATTGTATTGTATAGGTCAATAACTGTGTACAAGCACAAAACAGCGAACGTGGCTCCATCTACTGAATGAGCCTGAAGCATATAAGCTTGTCAATGACTATGCTGAATACTCGTCAATGAGTGATGTTGTGGTCTAGCGACTCAGAATGGATATGTTGTGAGACTGTAAAGCACAGACGACTGTGCATTCAAGGTCATCTGCCTTTCATCGCATTGAAAATTAGAGCTCTGTTTAACCCCTTACCGTGCCATATAGGCCTAAGGGTGGCGCCATGGAGTACGAGAAAGCTGCATGTGCTCTAGTGCACAGACCACTGCGCGAAGCGAAGGCAGCGTATCAATCAAACAATCAATCAGTCGATCAGTAAATCAATTTACTAAAACGTTTCTGATACGCTGATTAGACGCGATTGTCCAAGGTCCTCGTGCCAAATTTAGTAGCTCCAGTTACAACGACTGGAGCGTACAGTAGAGATCGCAGGTATGACAATTTTTCTGACACTAGGGCCCCACACCTGGGGTAAGGTTGGTTTGATCCCCAAAACCTGCTCCTGAGACATACGTGTTATCGTACTAAAGTTGTTGGTTTAATCAAAGTTTATGTCATGCGGTAAAAGAAAAGTATCCGAAGAAGCAAATAGGAAGTGGGTGGTTTGCCCCCCCCCCCATCTTGCAAGGCTGCGAGTGTCGATATATTGAGCCTTAAAGATTAGCGGGTTATGGCCTTGACCCTTTAGAGTCAAGTGACGTCATAGATCACGTGACCATTAGACTATCTGACTCAGCATATAAGGTTTCCTATAGGTGGTCCATTGTAACCAACGACCGACCCTCTATCTCGCGCCGTTTCTGAGATATTACGAGTTACGTAGTCAGGAAAACGTTTTTACCCTAGTTCGCACCCAAATTTGACAAAGTTAGGGCCTACTCTTCGAATTTTCGGACGATGTTAGGGGAAGGATTACACTATAAATCAGTAAAATACTTTCCGACTATCTCAGTAGGCCTATTATCATATCATATGTGATCACAATCCACCATCGTTACATAGTGACGGACGGAAGGACGGACGGACAGACGACATACCACAGCAATATCGCACTACGCAGGTACATGTACGCGCTGCTAAGTGCGAGGCCCGAACGGCCGACGCTTAAGACCCGTGAATCAGTTTCCTCTTAAAAAACATTTCAGTGACAAATCGTCATGACTGAATGACTGCATCTCGTACTAGCGTACATCGTGTGGCGCCGCCTGGCGAAATATAACGAAACATATGCGCCAGGCCCGTTATAAGACCGTAAAAGACCGATCATATTCAACATTTGGGGTCCGCCCTATCGCACGAATTTTAGAAGCTCTCGAAGCCACTACAACTTCGACAGTGTAACTGTGTAAATGTAATCCATCTGGCATTCAACAAGGTGGATTAGGCCTACACTGCCAAAATTGTTGTACGCGCATTTCTAAGTCTAAATCTAAATACATCAACAAATTCACAAACATATATACACACACGTTTTCATTTATTTATACTATAGAAGACAAGGTATTATTGTATAGCAACAACACCGTGTGACGAAGGCTACGAAGCCAACGTATGTTCTACGTGACTATTGCTGCGTAAGAGGACACAGGGCATAAAAACTAAACACAATAGAAGCCGATTCGGTATAGCGCCTATGTGAAAAGTTAGAAAAATATTCTTCTGACAGGTAACGTTCGCATGCATGTCAACGGTGCCCGCACAATAAGGTCGTTGAAGTATAGCCGTATGCCTACAGTCCAAACACACGACGGTAAATCAACAGCAGAAGTGTCGGTGTGCATTGTATTATGTGGAGTGCTGAGCAGGTAGATAGGGTGACTAACGGTCTGGTGTGCGGTACAAAATACAGTGCTCGTCGGTACGTCGCCTCTCAGGCGGCGACCAAGCGGTGTCCTTTCAATGCGGCCTGAAAAATACTTCACCGCAGCACTTCGACGGCATTCAGCCTCATCTAAGCGTGACCGAGCCGAGTCGTGCGTGGCATATCACGTCTTTAGAGGCGTAGACTACCCGACGAATATTCTAGAGATGCACGAATCAAATAATTCATCAAATAGATCATCATATCTCTGCACTGGCTCAAGATCAACGAACGCATTGAATATAAACTCCTCTCACTCACCTATAAAGTTCTCTCAAGTCACAACCAGCCAACCTGACTACCTATGCACAATCATATCTCTGTTCAGTCTACATGTACGAACCCACGTAGAACCCACTCCTCATCTGCTATCACTCTAGCTCGACCATCTGTATCCTTCTCATTACAAATCACCAGCCGCTCTTTTAGATATGCATCACCTTACCTGTGGAATCAGCTCCATTCTTCATTCCATTTCCGTCAACCTCATTCTGTTCACTCTCGATCCTCCTGGTTCACCTCATCCTGCGTATATCACCTCGTCACAGTCACCATCTTCGCTCTCGCCATCTATCACTCCCTTGGTCTTTTACTACAGACTTAAAACTCGTCTCTTTCACAAATCCTTTCATCCACAGTCTTCTGGTTCTTTCTGGACTGCCTTCGCGGATCATAAACGTGTACCGGACTTAAGTGATCATTGGCGTTTGTTTGTTTTAGTTTCTTTTTTGTATTTTTTTGTTTCTGGTTATGTGTGCTAGATTGAGTTGATCACACTCGGCTTTTCAGTCCACGTTAAACTCTCCTATCGTATCGTATCGGGTTAAGTTGTACTATATCATTTCATGTTTAAGACCCATTAATTTGTTTCACATATCTTTTCCTTCATAGTCTCCTAATGCTATCGGGTATAGCGAAGATACCGAAGAAGCGCCTATCAACTGTTCAGCTTCAAGGGGATTCTCCAAAATTCCAGATGAAATAGGGGTGGGCTATGAAAAACTGGATTTTGGCGCAAAAATATGCAATAGGCAATATCTCTGAAACGGACCAAGAAAAAAGTTGCATAGGGCCTATAGGTTTTGGTTTGGTACCATTGATGACTTTAAATGACCGAGTCGAGGTAACATAAGCTATTCCAATGCCATTATCTCGCAAACGTGGCTCCATACAGCGAGAATGTCTGCTCCTTTAGAGGAAGTCGAGGTCGCCGGACACGTTAGTGGTACCAGATTTTAGATCGGCAGTAGAAAATTAATATGGCGGTTCTGCGCATGCGCAGAACTCGCAATAATGCCAGAAATCAGCCTTACACGCGGCATTTCGCGGTTTCCTTGCGATAGCAACGCTTTCTTGTACACCAGGTTTCCTTTCACATTTCTTTGGAAAGATAGATAAAAAAATATCTACTTAAGTTCAGAGTATGACTTGCTAAAAATAGAAAAGGGTTGACGTCGGTGAAGCTACGAAGGGTGAAGTGTGATCGATAGGGGCATAGGCCTACCCCGAACTAAGAAGGGAGTTGATTCCAAAGGCAAACTCTAAAAGAGCGGTTGGCGACTGATTTGTAGTAAGGAAGATACAGACGTTCTTTAAATACAGAATAGGCATATAATAGTTTTTATTACATGCAGAAATTTAATTGCTAAATGTCGAGGAACCGAATGACGTTTGTGAATACAATACAATACTTACGGGCGGAATAATCGTGCTTGTTTTGTCGCCGAAATATAATAAATTTGGAGCTGCGGCACATCACTAGGCTCAACACGGCTCCAACAGATCATGTCTGTAGTCGTTCACAATACTGAAGTAGAACCATACTACTCGTATGCCCCCACGCATAGTCTAGCACAGTATAGCGCACCGTTGAGTTATTAGCGATCGTCACAGCAAGTTGCAGAAGAAATAGATTATTCTACATCATCAAGCGTCTGCTTGCTATTTATAGGTTCATGCAGTATGTAGGCTATCTCTCTGGACCATATACCGAGGACGCCTTGTGAGTATCGTGCGACAACTTCGAATCTGCGTGAGGATCATTATTTGTACCCCAAAACAAATAATCTGAATATCTTGCTGGTGGAATTCGAATGCGTCCCATAGATGATCTGCTGCTGACGTGAGGTTGCCGGATACCTTTCATACGCGGTATAATTAGAGAGTCACTATGTCGTCTCTGCCAAGTGTGACCATGTTCCGGGAGGTTCAACTGGTGCACGAAACAGGATTCTTCCCCGGACTGTCTTCCATTGACGACAATTATCAGGAGGCGAGTATCATCTTTTAATTCCGTATTTACGTATACGTATAGGTTATACTAATGTGATGTCTGCGTTCTATAATGTAGCACAGATCGTGTTGTCGGAGTACGTTCTCTCGTACTGTTCTAGAATGCAAGCAAAGCTGTTAGTTTTCGTTATTTTATTTTCGCGGTTCATCTGGACCAATCCAACCAAGTGATTAATGTTAATACTATAGCGGCCTGTATGTTTTTACCGCACGACGCCACGCGCAGCGCATACTAGCTGACTGTCTGTCGGTCCGTCCGTCTGTCCGTCCGTCACACGCTGGTAGTGTGTCGTGTCAAAACGGCTAAACGAATCGTTTAAAATCTTTCACTGCCAAGTAGTCCTATAGTTTTAGTTTTTGAGCACTAAACCGTGTTTCGAAATTTCGACGGGGTCACCCTCAGTGGGTCTTGATGCGGGTGGGTATAGAAACTTGGCGCAACTTATTGCCTTTTCTCGCCGCGTATGAAGGCCCCCGTGATATCAACAACTGTCAGTCGAGTCCTGTTGATCGTCGAATCGTGTGTGTGCAGCTCATCGCGCACGGTTTGAAAGTAAGCATCAAATCATGTTGCTGTCCATTAATGTTTGGCAAAGTTGCATGTTTACAGCCTTTACAGGTCGTTCTAGAATACAGTAGGCCAAGCGCAGTGAAGTGCGGCGTTTGCAGCCCATCACAACATCCACAAACCATACAATGGCATACCATATCATAGTGGCAGGCGCCAAAGAATTCAGTAAGCCCAATGTGTGTCTCCGATGTAACTCGAAGTTAATGAAACCTTTTGGAAGTTTTGGCAAACTGTAAGAGAGTATAAACCAATGATTCTGTTTTAACTCACAAGAAGTGGAAACCCAAAGTAATTCCTTCGTCTCTCCGTAGTGACGCCGCATTTTCTCAATTAGTGGAAACTATACTGTTGATCAGTTCTTCTTCACAGAGTGGACACAGAGGATCAAATCTTCTTTCTCAAGTGACCATTCAGAAGCTTACAGCGCCAAAACGGTTAAAGGTAGGGACTTCAAATTTGACGAGCATGTTTATAGAGACATTCCGAACATTCTGTTAACTATTTCTGGAAATAAATTCACGCGATCCCGAAATTTTTTGGCGTTAATTGCTTCCCAAAATGGTTAAAGTTATGGACTTCAAATTTGGCAAGTATGTTCCCAACGACATTCCGGACGTGACACATTGAAATTTTTGGGAAAGGGGGACGTGGTCATGGTCAAGTGACCACAAAAAAGGTTTGAACCACTTGGCGAAGATACATGTACGCATGCTTGCTCACGAGCGCCTCCTACTGTGTCCAGCAGCCCACAAAAACTGTTCGAACAATGTGAGATGTTGTATTGGGCGCATACAGACACGACTGGCGATGGATCGCTGCATTTCACACAAGGAGACGTCCGATCGTCGGATCAACCGGTCACAAGCCGTCGACACCGCTTCACCGTGGGACAGATTCGACTTGGCCGACAACACATCGTTCACGGCCCGCCGTCGTCGGTCGACGTCGCCCGCGTTCGCCCTGTCGCCGTTGTCTTCGCCGTCCAGCAGCTACTACGGCGACGACCTCGGAAGTCCGGAGGCCGCCGACGACAGCGGCTGCAACCCGGTGGAGAACCTGTCATCGTTGTTCATCAACGATACATGGCGAAGTCGTCGTTCGCTCGGTTCTAACGCCTCCTCCCATCGGTCTTCGTCGTCCAACGGTTCCGCCGAGTCCGCCTCATCGTGGTCACAGCCGCTGCCGTACTTCCATCGGCCGCTGAAGTTTGTCTCCAGGCCGCCCGATCTGCCCTTCGCCGCCGTTCCGTCTCAGCTCTCGCCAGCCAAGCCGGGCGACCAGGCGGCCGCCGGGCAGACGACCCCGCGAGGCGGGGTTCGCCGT
>Ga0056114_1001514_pt1 | contig 10725 bp, 6 predicted proteins | sample WorMetHERISLAND1_FD_77005 | JGI IMG/M metagenome (GOLD analysis project Ga0056114, IMG submission 77005) | Marine gutless worms symbiont microbial communities from Max Planck institute for Marine Microbiology, Germany - Olavius loisae HERON... ... | reverse complement strand
TTACCAACAGATGTTAAAGAAATAAAGTCACATTCTTATTTTAAATTCAAAATCAAGGACTACTTATTACATTCGTTAGATTAATTACATATTTTCATATGCCTGCACATGCACTTTGCACCACGTTTGTTTTTTGTTTGTATGTATTGTTTCTTTGTTATTGGTATTGTTAGTTATTAGGGTTTGATTGACATAGGCGGCCAGCTTAGATAGGCATTGTGCTTCCCTGGCAGCCTGCCATTTTATGTTGTTCATTGATGTTGTTACTTGTTATTGTTTACTTGGCAAATAAATTTCTCTCTCTCTAACTCTCTCTCCTGATGGCAAGGTAAACCAGAGAATATATACGCCGCCTATATATTCTCTGGGTAAACCTCACGTTACGTATCTACGTCGCTCGCTATCACCCGCTCGCCGCTTGCATCGATTCTGTCCAGCGGCCTTAGATGCCCATACACTCCCGAATTCTCTATTTACCCCCAGCATTATTCAAGACCTCAACAAATTGGTTATGGTTTTATTGCGCGTCTGGACAGGATACAATGCGATTGAAAATTACACTGAAAAGCTCATGGAATGGGTGTCTGTGTGTGTGTCTGTGTGTACAATTGTATGTCTGTGACCCAGTCTGCCACACGCTGGTAGAGTGTAGAAACGGCTAAACATAGGCCTATCCTCTATTTTTTCGCCGCGTTCTGCCCTGTTCGATCAGACATGCCAATGGCTCTTCGCTACGAGATAGCGATTCTAAATGGCAGCGATTATACAATAGTGGTATATAACGATCAATCAGATCCCCTTCCAGTGTTCCTTGCATATCAAAAACGATGCAAGTTAGAGCCATAGTTACCTCGGAAATGGAAAAAGAACAAATTGCAAATTGCGTGTGATCTATCGAATCAGATTAAATTGGTGATCTGACAGTCAGTTTAGCTACTAAGAAGCTTCTCAGCAACATTATCCATAAATGCATAAACTATGTCGCCTACTATTCTAATTACAATGTGCATGCCAGTTAGCATAACAGCTTCAAACTTCATTTATGTGATATACAGATATTTCATAACATACAACACACACATTTGGCAAAGTTTGGTACCGAGGGTGTGGGTGCGGGGAGGGATTTCCCCCTCTCTCTGGTGAGGGACAGTTGGCCCCTTCCTAGAAAACTTTTCGTTACTTTTAATACTTAATATCCAAAAGGTGCATTTCGGTAGATACCTGATGCATTCTGGCATACTAATTTTGATTTCTACAATGACGTAATAGCTGATATGGAGCTAATGGAGCAGTCCCCCCCCCCCGGAACGCCAAGGGCCACTTAGGCTATGTAATTCACGCAGATCCGATGAGATTTGGGGTAGAAGGAGTTTAGGGGTTGAACGGGTTATTCGATAGCCGTGTTCCTAATATCAAAGTCTGACTGTACTGAAGTGAAGTCACGTAACATCTCTACTGTTAATATTAAACGAAACACATCCTACTGGGACGCAACTGGTTGCTGACGTTTGAATCTATCAGTGGCGAAATGGTGCTAGCTTGTTTATTTTAGCAACCATTTTGTCCCGATTTGCTTTTATTGTTTAAACTGCACTAAATTTAGTCAGTTGATTTTCAGGAAAATAATTAAAACTGTTGCCACCAGATGACATATCTCATATTTAAGGCTATAATGCACTAATTTCGATTTCGGCTGGGGCCCCTGCTGGGGAGCTGTCAGCGTTCCCCAGACCCCTTAGCTGGATTTTAGGAGTCCACTTCTAAGGGAGGGAGGTAGGGAAGGGGGAGGTCAGGGAGAGGACGGAAAGAGAGAGAGAGAGAGAGGAAAGGGAAGAGATAAAAAGGGAAGGGAGGGAGACGAAGGGAAGGGGATGGGGAAACCCCCTGAAAAGCCCTCGCTACGCCACTGGTGCCCATGATGATGCACTTAACATGTCTGATTTAGTCTATAGGCCTATTCCTTCCAATGTGGTGCGAATTTTCAATAGTGCCATATTTACAACTCAAATTCGCTGAACTATACCACATCCTACATTCCCATCAACGCAAGTCGCAAACCACCCTATTGTGGGCCTCTCTAAACAAAATGTCGTTCTTTAGTATTTCCGCTGCGTAGATTTCGGCCAAATTTGAACATCAGTTTCGCACAGTTATGCCTCGCAATAATATATATATACAGTGTAAGTTTCATTTGTATTGCGTGTATGTCTACCATTATTATTGCAAAAAATGTTGATTACCGGCGTCGGACTACACTGTCAAACCAAAACAAAACAGTTACGTCATAGTTGCGTAATGTATTAGAGGTGTGCAGACTGCAGATATTGCAGATATCGGAATTTTGCAACCGCAATAATTAACGTCCGTGCGATAAGCACCAAGGCTACCGAGAATTCTCGTTTTAAAACTACAAAATTCGCCCGCCAAGGAAAAAAGTCCCACTACTGAAAGGGGATAGTTTTGGGGGGCAGGAGTCTCATAGCCTATACTTTAACGGTATCAATTTGTCAGCCACATTGGTCTGCAACATAAAAGTCACTAAAACAATAAAACTGTTAATACACCGTGTCCCAAAAAAACATGTGACTACATTTTCTACAATAACTTTAACAATAAGTGTCCGATTACAATAATTTTTGGCATAGTTAGTGGTAAGTCTATGTGTCATCGAAAGATCGTTTCATTTCCCACCTCACCTATCTAGTGCAACTACCTTACCTTGGGAAATCACAGAGCACTAAAAATGGCCAATTTCGCCGTAAGCAATATATTTTTTTGTGAATATACAACGTTTTGCGACACGTTTGACTGCTGGAAACATCTGCTGAGACAGCAAGACATCGCATTAATACTGGCCGTTCACCTTCACCCGAGGGTTGACAAATATCAGTTCAGTCATTCCCACTTGTGACACGGCAACGGACACCATAACCGACATGCGTAGCAGATGGCTGGGATCGATGTGTCGCTTCCTGTATCAACTGGTGCATAAACCCAATCGTTCTACGAGTTGAATGGTGGTTAGACGGTAAACAATTTTCATCTCTAAACCATATGAAGTCACACTGTACCTCTTACAGCAGCTGCTTGTAGCGAGTCAGTCGGGCAAAGCGATTGGTTTCAGACAGCTGCTGTACGCGACGTTTGACACAGTTGAGCTGGAGATCGCAATAAATTATTTTGTGTACAGTCAGTCAGTCAGTCAGTGAATGCCAGTTTCACAGGAGATCTCACGATTCAATCGGTGCGTTTTTGGATTGTCTTCCTGACTGTGCACAAGATCTTCGACATTCTCAGTGTTCTTGTTGATACACACAGAACGTGTTCTGCCGCTGCCCGGTTGCCGATCAATCGTACCCGCTCTTTGGATTTTCTTTAACAAAGTGTCGATACTTGCACATTTTGAGCACTTGTTATGAGCCTGTCTGACAGATACTTCGATTGAAAGAACTTGTTTAACGTTGTTTATTCACAAAACAATATGTTATTTACGGCGAAATTTGTCATTTTTTGTGTTCTGTGATTTCCCAAGGTAAGGTAGTTGCACTACATAGGTGAGGTGGGAAGTGAAACCATCTTTCGATAACACATAGACTTACTACTAACTATGCCAAAAATTATTGTAATCGGACACTTATTGTTAAAGTCATTGTAGAAAATGTAGTCACATGTTTTTTGGGACACGGTGTATATGCGCTGATCATGGGACGGTAAACTGAACAAGAAGCCAAGCTGTCGCTAGGATAGCCGACCGTACTGGCTCACAGTAGACTATAGTATTGCATAACCCGACAGTCAAATATAGCAATGGTAAGTCATGGCGACACGGTAATTTGATTTGGACCGTAAACAAATAATGTGTCGAAATATAAAATTGTGCAAAAAATTAAAATCGCACTTTTAGTTAGCACACACACTACTGCGCCCGTTAACCTCCACTCGTCCCCTGAAGTCCGCCGGTCTGCACTTGTGTATACAACGAAAGCAACGTCTTTGTCGGTGTCTTCCCGATTCGCCGAAACCCGATTCGCCGAAATTAGGGTTAGGGTTAGGGTTTTGGCGAATCGGGACTAAACCGTCTTTGTCACGTTCCCGATTGAACTGAACGTGACGCTAGGCCATGCCCATTGCCCACTTTTACGGAAAGAGGAATATATGAGATCAATATAAGTATGCCTGTGTATATTGGCGACCGACCGACCTCTGATTTGGAAAATTTCAAATGACCATATCTCCGCAACGGGTCGTCCGATCCGCTTCTTCTTTCGCTTTAAAATTTACACCACTTATGCTGTTGTCTCTGGTGTAGCATGAGTAGGCTACATGTAACATTAACGTGTTAGCCTTAAGTGCTGTTTCTCAAGTCTGAGCCATGGTTGCAGTCTCAACGTCCCAGCTGTCAGCCGCCAACGACAAGTACAGCCAATTTACTTTGCCTTCGGAGACAACATCACATCACATCACTGCTAATGCATAGGACACTGAAGCTAGACTTCGGAAGGGAGGGTAGCCTACAGTACTACCTAGGCTATACGGTCTCGAGGCAGGAAATAAAATAGCATCTTTTTATTCTTTTAACTGGGACAATTTAAGAATAGCCTATCCAATAATGTGCGATCCACATGTCTGGTACAAAGGTAGAGTTTTCTGCATGGTTGGCGGATCGTGTGGATCTACTTCCTGTTGAACGAAATCCAAGAGGCGGCCGCACGTCATCTTGGAAAATTTCGATAGGCCTATCTCTGGAACGCGTTGTGATCCATTATCATGAGAGCAGCTTTGCAGGAATATGGGAGAGAATAATGCACGAGGAGTAATTAGATTGGTCACAATCTAAAATATTTCTGGTGACAGCTTAAAATTGTCCCAAAGGCTGCCACATGCATTATATTGCACAAAATAATGCAAATTTGCAAGGAAAAAAATAAAGTTTAAAAATCTTCAAAATTCCCCGGGAATTCCTGGTGGCCTTGATAAAGCACCCCGGATAATCAGTAATCGTAAATGTTACATGTGACGGTTGGCAGATAATCTGCATCTGCTGAAAATGCACATAAATGCATTAAACATAACATCTGTAAAATTGCGGTTTTGAGACCCCTCTGTAGTACAAGCAAGTGCCTAAAAGGCTGAAATGCTTTTAACTCCGCAGTTTCTTGCAGTACAGGGAGTCTATTAACAATACGCAAATCGGTGTGTTGGTATCAAAGTGAAAATATACTTTACTGCACTGCGGTGTATATTGTTATTGTTCTCATACAGATCGGCCTACTGACTGACTACGTTCAGTCGCGAGTCGAACATGCCACTATCGTATAGCATGTCGGGCTGCTTCATTGTTGCCATCAGGGGTGACAGGTTACGTCTCTCTATATTTTGTCCTCCTCCTATTGCACAGTTTGTAACCGAGAATGCGATTTCGGACGGAACATCTCTATACGGTTCGCCCCGCAGAAAAGTTTTCTCATTGGCTGCACCTATTAATAAAACTAATTTTACTTTTGTCCCTTGCATTTCACTACCCGTTAGTCGTGTCATAGTGCATAGGCTGTATACACGTCGCTAGCTGGCTTCCACCAACCGAAACCTCGCTGTACATGGGCCTAATGTTATCCAGGTCAACAGCACTTTGTCGTCATCATATGCTCCGGTATAAGGTGTTTCAACATGAAGAGAGTCGCGGTTATCGGCGCAGGTCCTTCTGGACTGGCGCAACTGCATGCATTCCAGTCCGCGGCCCAAAAAGGCGCCGAGATTCCGAAGATAGTTTGCTACGAGAAACAGGACAACTGGGGAGGCATGTGGAACTACACGTGGAGGACGGGACTGGACGAGTATGGAGAACCGGTCCACGCGTCGATGTACGGCAACTTGCTGACGAATATTCCGAAGGAAACTCTGGAGTATTCGGACTACTCTTTCCAGGAGCATTTCGGCAAGTCGTTCGCGTCCTATCCGCCGCGTAGCGTAGTGTTCGACTACATGGAAGGCCGCGCAAAGAAGTCTGACGTTCGCAAGTGGATCCGGTTCCGTACTCCGGTACGGCGCGTCACCTACGACCAAGATAAAGGCATGTTCTCAGTGACAGCACACGACCTGGTTAACGACACGGAATATACCGAGGAGTTCGACTTCGTGGTCGTCGCGACTGGCCATTTTTCAACAACAAACGCGCCATATTTCTCCGGCATCGAGACGTTCAGCGGCCGACTGCTACACTCTCATGATCTCCGCAACGCTGTCGAGTTCAGGGACAAAGATGTTCTAATCATCGGTTCTTCCTTTTCGGCCGAGGACATCACCTTGCAGTGCTGGAAATACGGCTGCAAGTCGGTCACTATCTCGCACGTTGGAACTCCGCCGCTTGGTCACAAGTGGCCGGACAACATCAAAGAAGTGCCGCTGTTACAGAAGGTCAGTAATAACACGTGCACGTTCGAGGACGGTTCGACCACCGACGTGGATGCCATCATTCTCTGTACCGGGTACCTGCATCATTTCCCGTTCATGGCCGACGATCTGAAGCTGCATTCAACCAACCGATTCGCAGTAGACAATCTCTACAAAAGTGTCGTCTTCGTCAACAACCCAAAGGTATACTATCTCGGCATGCAAAACGCGCTCAACTTCATTGTATTGGATGCCGAGGCGTGGTACGTTCGCGACATTATCATGGGCAGAATTCACGTTCCTGATCGCGATGCCCGTCAAGCTGACGTCAAAGAGCGCATGGCCCGCGAGGAGGCCGAAATTAAGAGTGTTCCTGATCTTATCCGTCATCACGTCGACTACACGGTGGAATTACTGGCAGACACGGATTGTCCGAGGTTCAACACGGAAATGTGGGAAGCGGCGTTTAATCAGTGGCATGAGAACAGGAGAGAAAACATCTTTACGTTCCGCGATAACTGTTTCAAGTCTCCGGTCACTGGCACGATGTCTCGCCTGCATCACACGCCGTGGAAGGATGCATTCGACGACTCGCTGGAATGCTATCTTCGTGATTGATTGACCGGCTGATTAGTCGGTGATCGGATATGCCACATCATTCTGCACTGCGAACTTTGCTGTGACGCTGCATGTATCGGGGGAACGTGGTGTAGAATTCAACGTTATGAAAAATTGCGATTTTTTTGGCCAGTGAGTCATAATGTGCAGTGTTGGAATTAGATACGGTAATATTAAATTGTCAGCTTTAACATTGAAGACGATCAGCGGCATCGTAATAAGAATCACAAATGTAGGGCGGTAAAAACGACGTACTTTTAACCTATGTACGAGGCTTATACATAATACATGTGCGCATCTACGTGTATATCGTAAACTAACCTAGTGCCTGATCCGACCGAGGCGGATAATTGCTTTATAAAAATAACAGCTGATGGTAGTGGTAGTTGTGGTCTTTTTCACCAGTGTCCATGGTTTTGATACGATACGATAGCAGTGTTTAACGTGGACTCGAAAAGTCGAAAGTTGAGTATTCAGCTTTATCTAACACACGTAGCAGAAAAAAAAAGAAGAAACTAAAACAAACAAATGCAAGTGCCCCTTTAATTCAGTAAGCTTACAGGTTATAAGATCGCGAGGGCAGTCCGGAAGGAATAAGAGTGACTATGGAGGAAATGATTTGTGAAACTGAAAGAGCTGAGTTTTAAGTCTGGAGTGAAAGGTCGAGGGAGTGATAGGTGATGAGAACGAAGGTGATGACTGTGATGAGGTGATATGCGCAGGATGAGGTGAACCAGGAGGACAGTGAACAGAATGAGGTTGACGGAATGAAGAAGGGAGCTGATTCCACAGGTGAGGTGGTGCGTATCTGAAAGAGAGATTGGTGATTTGTAATGAGGTAGATACGGATAGTCGAGCTAGGGTGACAACAGATGAGGAGCGGGTTCTGCCTGAAGACTGAACAGAGATAAGATCGTGTAAGTAGTCAGGTTGGCTGGTTGTAAGAACTTTGTAGGTATAGTGACAGCAGTTTATATTGAATGCGTTCGTTGATCTTGAACCAGTGCAGAGATCTGAGGATGGGTGTGATATGAGAAGATTGGGAGCTTTAACCACAGTACGTGCAAGACATTTCTGAATCTGCTGGAGGCGGTTTATTTGAGATTTAGGAAGACTGTAGTATAGAGAATTACAGTAGTCAAGTTTAGAGTGGACATACTGAAGCAGCAATGGTTCTGGTTGTGTGACGTTAGGCTGCCATCTGATGACAGTGATTTCTTTTCTCTCTGACCTGGATAGTGGATATATCAGTCTTACTCCTCTGTTTTCTGCTTTCTGGCCCTGTTTCTTTTCTTGCTTACTGTACAGTTAATTGAGTGCTGTGAATGTTTGTTTATTTTGTTTGCATTTAGCTTTTATATTTGTCAACCCAGATTTGTGCAAACTTGTTTCTGGTGAACAGCTGTGATGAGCCTGTCGCTGTTCTGGTAGCCCGCCGATGTGTTTTTGTTATTATTGTATCTATTCAGTAATTTTGCACGATGACAATATAAACATAATTGATTTGTCGATTGATTGATTGAATAATTCACTAACTGACTAATTGAGGTTTACAATAAGATCGATATACTTACTGGAAATAGGTTTTTACTATGCGGCTATGCCTAAGAGGCTGCATAAAGCGTTGCACCCGTCCGTCTGACCGTCTGTCCGTTTCATGCATACGATTTACTGGAAATCGGAAAGACGTACAAACTTCAGATTTCCCGCTGACTTGACTCTGCACAGGAGTAACTGGGAGAGCAAATTGAGGTCAAAAGGTCAAGGGTCAAGGTTACAGGGAACGAAAATGTGAAAAAAATCGTTTTCGCTTATGTCTTTGTGAAAAGGGGATCGATCGATTTACGCCAAAGCAACAACACCAACACCAAAATGTTTAGCGGTCCATTCTGTACATACTTCACGAGCGTTGAAGCATATTTTGCCGATATTTACGCCTATCTGTTTTTGAAAATGTTTTTTGCGAATACCTCAAGAGACGGAGCGCCACTTTTCAATCAATGGCATACCGACAGCACTGCAAGATTGCCAAAAATGGGTGGTTGTCGCTGAATTTTTCCGCTAGAGGGTGCAGAAGTTTTTGATGGGGGGGGGGTCTTTTTAAAAGTTCACCCAACATGCTACAAATCACACGTGGTCGCCGTCTGTGCATTCTGTGCACTTTCGACGGAGGTATAGTAGTGATACAGCAATTTTTGCGAACAAGGTATTTCCATATTTGCTCAATTTCAGTGATCAGATTTCGCCAAAATACACTGCACGCCGCTGTCTTCACATAACGCCAAGCATGAGCAGCGAGCAGGCTCCGCCTCATTGCGGCCAAAGTATACACTGGTATTGGAGCAATGAAGTGTTGTAGCCCGTCCGTCTGTACGTCTGTCTCTTCCGTGCCTATACGACTTACTCGCAATAGGAATGCCGTAGAAACTTCCAGTTTTGGAGACATATAATGCAGGAAACGAGTAACTGAGACTTTAACAGGCTGAGTGACTATCTGATCAGGTTCAAATTCCGAAAGAGCCTGCTGTAACTATATTTAAATGTAAACAATGTGGAATTGTGTGACCTAATCTGAAGGCCTTTTTATTCGGAGGGCCGCATCCGCATGTTCTTAACGGAATGTCTAACTATTTCTGGTCTCAGGCGCCATCTTGGATTCTCTCATGCCGGTCCATGACAACATTCTGCATACCCGGGGCCACAATTAGTAGGCATATAAACAATACAAGTATACATGACACCAAAACCTATGTTCTTGATGAACGTTGAACATTTCTGTGCCGCATTTTCACACCATACATTTCTGTCCATTTTTTGTAATCTATTCGTCAGCCGTATTGCATTTCCGGTGAAGACTGAGATCAAAAAACCATGCCAGCAGCAGATTCACGTCAGGTGCCCATGAAAATATGAAAGTAGTCGATGAAAATGTTTGTTGCTTGTAATCGGGAGATTTAGAATAAGGCATACGGCTTTTCGCTGATTTTCTAAAATGTACTTCCGGTTTCTATGCCACCATGTCGACATTTCCAGTAGAGATGTGACAGAACTTTATACGGCGATAAATAGCGATCGGAGTCTTTGACAACGTTTCAAAAGCGCATGGCCGTACCGCTTGCAGTTTTGTATTTACAGAGGCAAAAATGGACTGGGAGCATTTACCCACCACTTGCCGGGATAAGGGTTAAAAGCCAGTTGTACAACACATTAAAAAGGAAAAGGTGCAACATTTGTACGCTATGATTCAAACCGTAAGCATGTGAATGCATTAATAGCCTATAGTGCGACACGTGCAATTGCATTCACTTCCAGTGTTTACTCCTTGACGGCTAGGGCTGCCGTATCCGGGTAATTTATTACCCGGGTACCCGCCGGGTAATACGACGGGTACCCGGGTACCCGACCGTAAACGGAAGTAGTAAGTTAGTAAGTAAATAAAGATAGTATATTGCCCATATATAGCCCATAACCCCTATAATTGCAGAGGCTTATAGTTATATTATCTTATTCAATTTAATACCAATATTTATGCATACATTTTTTGTTTTTTTATTTGCTGTTAAAATATTGAAAAATATGAAATAAACTTATGATACTGCCGTTTGATTTTTGAGTTAGGCCATATGCATTAGAAATAATGTCGCTATGCCTTCACCTTTAGCCACTGAATGTACTTTTCAAGTCAACGTAATATGTTCCTTGCGTTGATTTGCCGTA
>Ga0056114_1001513_pt1 | contig 10727 bp, 4 predicted proteins | sample WorMetHERISLAND1_FD_77005 | JGI IMG/M metagenome (GOLD analysis project Ga0056114, IMG submission 77005) | Marine gutless worms symbiont microbial communities from Max Planck institute for Marine Microbiology, Germany - Olavius loisae HERON... ... | reverse complement strand
GGGCGGGCTAATGTGACTCAGGTTACTTCAAAATTGGCAATATGCGTCATAAATATACGAAGAGTGAAATGGCCTTGGATTTAGGTCGTGCCATTTCACAGTTGAATTGAACAAGAGGCTCAGCTATCGCTGAGGAACCACGCGTCAGCGGCACATTGCACTGCTCTGGAGGTTAAGTAATGAATAATCTGCAGTTGGATACTACGCTGCGTTAGAGAACGGTGTTACTTCTGTGCTCAACAATGTGGTCCTTGAAATCTGTTTCAGAGATCACTCAAGGTCATCGAAAGTGATACCATTTGATAGCCTGCCTTTCGTTCTATTATTTTTCGTTCTACCTAACTTTGGCGCTAGCTTGTACCGTTTCTGGGTCATAGAGTGATATAGCTGCAATTTCGCAATTTTTTCCCAGACATTCCTTGCTTGCACTTGCACATTGCAGCCCGCTGCGTAGAACCCCTAACAAATTTCCGAACAACCTTTGGTATAGTTTAACTGGATCCTTGGACTACCGTGTGATGAAAAATGCATGATCGTAGGTCTGTTTTTTGGAAATTATACCACAACGTGACAGACGGACAGACGGACAGTCAAGAGTCTCAAGACCATACTATTACCGTGCTTATCAGAGATGACGAGCAGTAAATAGTCTTTCGATGAAAAATTACCGGAACCATCAGCATATCCCGGTGTGCTCCAGTCCATGTAGGCCTAGTACATACTACACATACGAGCAGTTGTCGACGTGACACCTGTCTGTCGTCGTGTGTTTGTAACGCGCGTGTATTGTGGCTGAACGGCGAAACCTTTCCGCAGTTTTTTGACCGTTTTATTGCTTAGGTACTTGACAGTTCGTATTAACCGTCGTGTCTGCCGAACAACTAGAAAGAGTTCCGGAGTATCATTGAGGTTAAATGGAAGGGCATGGGTATGAATAATGGGCGTATTGCTTGCTGTAATGGAGCCGTAACTTTGGTCGAATGTGCTCGTCTGAGAGAGCGTGGTTCTGTCGTGTCCGCATAGCTGCGAGAACTTCGTGTTATTCTATTCCAACAGAGACAATAGCCTCCTATACCGGCACCCAGCAGTGCAGTGCAGTGCTGCACTTCAGTATGTCAGGTCAACTCATCTCACTCACTGGCTGACGTCATCGCTGCATCTGCCTGCATCCTTGTACGGTTATCACTTCTATGTTTCGTCAGTTGGAAATCTGCAGTGTTGCCTGTCGGCGACCCAGAATATTACCGCCGTGCGATGTTGGCCAATGAAACCATGGAACCCTGTATAATAGCAACTATATAGGATTCCATGAATGAAACACGCGCGAAGTAGACTGACACTGAACCAATGAGCCACTACAGCAACTAGACAGAGTGATAAGGTGAAGTGAGTAGTGACATGACTGTCGAGGGGTGCTGTTATGACACTGAAGAAGATTGTGTAATTCTAGTCGAGGTCTCGTCTCATATTCGTCTTTGAGTGCGATGAAGCCCCGGGGCAGTGCGCTGTGTTGGTTATCGCGACCCGTAAAAAAATTACGTGACCTACGAACTCAATTGTCGTGTCTTTTAGCGTTCATCAAATCAACACTGATCAGTCCGTGGGAAAGTTTGAACATAACAGAAGCGAATTCAGTCTTTTTGTGTGTTTTTTCCGTCGTCTCCGACGTGTAATTTTACGCCGTTAGCCAGCCGAAATGTTTGAAAACATCGTTGAAGGTCGAAGGTTGCCCGGTCTACGGCTGATGTGAACAGCCAGTCTGAAAGATGTCAGCGTTATTTGTCTGCACTGGTGGTCCGAAGTGCCATTAGTACGTATACGTTACAGATGCGTGTGCTAGGGTCACGTGGTGTGTCACGTGATGCCGACTACGAGTACAAGTAAACACTGATTGTAGGCATAAACCGAATCGTTGGGTGTCTTATCCCCTGCCCCTGTGGAACCCCTCATACGTAAGTCGCAAGATCCACAGTAACATCTGCGATAATTGTCCTAAATGTTGACACCTTGCGCACGTGCTTCACTGCTTCTGCGACGTTCCATGTGAGCTGAACAAAGTGGGTGTTGTCGAAAAGTTTTAAAACGGTCAAATTTTTTGGCCAGTTTATTTTCTATCACTGATGAGTTTTTGGCGTCATGTATTTATCGTTGTAGTAGCCGGAAGACGTTTTTGTGCCGAGATGCTGGAGTCTGAAACACATGGACCGCGGGCTGCGTAGCGGATGCTTGGCATCTGTACTGAAAATGTACACGTGCATAATTGGTGCATAATATTTCCAATTATATTTGGTTGCAAACGGTCAAGACATGCTGAATAGGAGCACGTCCCGGTGGGCCACAACAAAATGCAACAGCTAAGGCGTTCCGCAGTTATTGCTGTGCTGTTATGACGACGTTCTGTGTGCGCAGGTGCTGTCGGAGCCTTATACTCGAGTGCCAACGACTAATTTACATGATTACATCGTCGTCATATTTGTGCCACGCAACAGATCATATAAGCACTGACGTAACGCCGCTCTTCGTGGTCTTCATTCGCGCACTTGATGTAGATGCGTTCACCTGGTCTCACCTGTATTGCCAATTAACTTCAGTGAACTGTATTTACGCCGGTTTATCGTTCTGTTACGACAACGTGAGCACAGAGTTTTGGCATGAACAACGTAATAGCAGGTAACTGTAAATTCACGAGTATTTTTTCAAAACTACGTGAACTGTCTAACACTGCTAATCGACGCCTGTACGCGTATTTTACGTATTTTTCGTCACTTGCGCGAGCCAAAATGTTGCTGTATATGTCGCTATGACTGTGGATGAATCATGAACCGCGTAAATCCGGAATGACGTTGAATTGAAACAGTTAACCAATAATGTGATTTTAGTTGAAAACAGTTGAGAACGCTGATTTTCATAAGAACGTTGATTCTGTTTACGCACAGAACGATGCTGATGAAATATCGAACATGATGTCTCTACGCAGGCAGGACTCGTGATGGCGGCGCATCTGTGCCGCCTTCCGACGACCAGGTCAGCCTGGCTGTAACTGAAGAGTTCCTTTTTGCCAGGCCTTCATCTTTGATCACGTGACTGGACGTGCGTCTATGACGTCCGCGCGCCGGCCAGTCATTAGTGTAAGATGGCCGGATCGCGTGTTGGCTGGCCGCAAATCATCGCCGATCGTCGTTTGTTCTCCCGACCGTATTACGGACCGCATGGGAACTCGGCTAACACGTGGAAACACAAATCGGCGTGCCGGATCACGATGGAAAAGAAAATACAATCCGGTATAAACCGTCGCTAGTTCCATCGTTTGCATGCATCGCTTTTGATGCTGTCGATCTAATTTAGACTCTAAACGGATCCTGTATAGCAGACAGCTCTGACTGATGGTACATACCGTCAAATGAAACTGCAAAAAAGACGCAAAAACTAGTAGCACAAACTGATAATCAATTGCTTAGAAACAAAGTTGGAGGATTCCTCTTAAAATGCACGTATCTTCTGTGGACCACAACATTATCATCGTAAATGTACGTTAGGTCTGAGAATAAAATACGTACACTTATTATAGGTAATTACGTTGGAGTATAATTGCGTAATTTGAGTTAAGTGTAAACTGGCTGCCACTCCTTAGTTACCTTTCATTCAATGTGGCGACTTTCGACGGTGAGTGCTGAGGTCGTTCACGTGACGGTCCAGTGCGTATAACCCAGTCCATGCGTCAACAGTATATAGTAGGTTTGTTAGCGCGCCACTGGTATATTAACGTAAGGAGCACTTTCGCCATATGTTACTGCTTTATCGCAACAATACAATCACCTTGTCTATACATTGCGGCGCTCTTAGTCCAATCGCAGTATCCGGAGCGACCGACTCCGACATGTTGTATTGATCGCTTTGGAGTGGAAATAGGCAGAGGATGACGTGCGAGTCTTCGGTTGACAACAGTATAGATATGTACGTTGCTAATGCCGGAAGCGATATCGATATACTGTTTAAGCACTGCTGGCCAGTGCTGTCTCTGCTCAAAATCACATCAGCCAGTGTTGAATAGGCAGCCGGCAACTGCGAAAACTCAACTGCGAAAACCAAAACCCTGCAAGGCTGCAACTGCCAAATCCAAATTGCTGTCTTCAAATGCGAGGCTTGTTTTCCGTTTATGCTGTCTTGTATATGTGCTAATTGTGGTCGACGACCCATAGAATTTAGGGCCTGTCATATGGTAATGGGTCTTCGTGTCAAATTTAGTAGTTCTTTTGAAGTATTTGTCATATACGGTGACTGACTGGGGAAAAAATTAACTGGAACAATACTCGTGAAACTCCCTTTGGAACGTCGGAGTTCAGCTGAGTAATGGATTCTTTGAAAAGCACTTACACTACTTTACTTCATATTAGTCATCAGTATATCGCTTAGTTTTCAAGAAAACAGCGTTCGTATGTACTGTATGTACTCGCTTCTGGAAGCAGCAAAGAGACAGACAGACGGGCGGACGGGCGGACGGCTATCGTCATCTCTTATAGCCCCCCCCCTCCCGGCCTGGGCTTAATAATCTGATGTAGATTTAGTATCACTTGATGTATTTGATGGTACTTTGAGGTGAGTCATACTATCCAGATTCTCTGAATCTTTGGTCTTGGTGCGATACAGATATCTGTTACTTACTTACTTACATATTTATTTACTGTACCAAATGCCACATGCGACACATCGACAATCTCTGGTACACCAGTCGTGATCTGCGGTGATCTCTAGCAGCATGTCGACCTTGCCTTTTGTGGTCAATAGGCCTAATAGTGACATGTTTCTTTAAGATTTCCGACGTGCAGTCGTCAGCTTCATCGCAATCTATTATGTTCTGCCGTGAAAGCACGCATTTAGATTGTAACACTTTCCTTTGTAGCGTCGAAGCTGCCGTAGAAAGGCTCGATTTGATTTGATTTGATTCCACAGTTCTCCCATGTAAAACACCTGTGCGTATAATCTAAAGCGCGCTCGCAGACTGCTGTGAACGCTAAATGAATATTTAACGCGGGCAATTCGTCTGGTTTTGAGGTACATCTGCAACCGATCTAACTAAATGTCGGTCGACTGCAGTTTCGGCCAGTTCTCGTCCGCGAGATGCGTATACGGCATTAGTCGGTATTTAATCGGATCGTGCCTGAGACTCGGTAACTGATTCCTAGTAATAGCGTGGGATTGCCGTGGTCGACTGAAACAGAGGAAGACGGACTGGGAGGAGGAGGTCGAGAGGGACTGTGATCCACATGAAGAGGATGAAGTCCGGCGGATGGATGAATTATGTGCAAGATTATGGGACTCTTTGGTAGCAGCAGAGACACTTAGTTAAGGAGACTGATAGGAAACTGTGAATAAGTGTTTTTGTATGTGCTTATTGAGTACTTCTTTCTATTTTGTAGTAGGTCTATCCTTGAGTTCTTCTGTAGTGTGTTCGGTAAACTATAACAGTGTTTGTGCCTATATATGTGTGTGTAGATTTTCTTCCATGTTGTGTCAGGCCTATATCAGTTCTGTAATATTGACTAGGGCTGCTGTTAAAAGCTTTCGTTTGGCTTTGCACATCCTGCTCCTATGCTTGTTTGCAGTAGTATCTTGCCAGTTGCCATGTGTTTTATGAGCAAATAAAGTAATGATGCTGATGATGAAACCGTTTTGTGATGCTATTTATACTTACTTACTATTAAACACCACTAGTATTAATACTAACAAATGATAAACGACTTTACACTTTTCGAATTTAAATATCTGAGAACAAAATTGCATACATCCGCTACTGTGTGCTTACCAACTAAGATACGATTATGATGTCAACTGTCGTAACCAAACTGAAGGGCTATTGAAGGTCTCTAGCAGTAGCATTGTGCTAAACAACTGGTACAAGGTAAGAACTGTTACAGCAGAGCAGGTGTATCCTGTTGATCAGCGCATTGCGCCCGATGACCTTGAGTTACCTTCTGTTGTGTCTGTGCAGCGGACGCGCGATCTGTTTGCGCTGGCTGAATTTATTGTTAGATTTCGGCGTCCGTCTGTATTCGGGATAGATAAAGTTCCAACTTCAAGTTGTCCTGTTTTAGAGTCGAAGAATACTACCAAAGTGTCTCACATGGCGTGGCGGAAAGAAGACCAAAAAGAGAAGGAAGGAAGGAAGGAGGGAAGAGAGAGAGAGAGAGAGAGAGACTAGAGACTGAGAGAGAGAAGCAGACTGGAGAGAAGATGACAAGTTGAAAGCAGAGAAACGCTGTAATTTAGTGACGTCGGCGTATAAGCGACGTCGGCACGCAACCTGCTATCAAATATTGATGGTCGTATTCTGTTGGGGGCGTTGAGTGTTGCGTGCAGTGGGCACGCGCTGACCCCGACCTCGGCGTGGACGGTGGAACTAGGCCTTGAGGTCAAGAAGATCACCACAGCTTCATCATCATCATCATCATCACTGTGATGATGATCAGCAGCAGCAGCAGTGGATAGGCGTCGACTGGTGTGATGATGACGATGTTGTATGTTTAGCGTGGTATAGTTAACAACGGATTTATTGGACGCTGATGTGTATGGAATAGAACGACTTTTTAGCAATCTTCTACCTTTTGAACTTTCAAAAGGTATCTAAAAATCTAAAAAATGACATGTTCAGGCTGTTTATTGATTGTTCGCATGTTGTCCATTTTCATCCATCTATAGCGACAGCCACCGCCTCAGATTCTGAGATTCAGCACTCCTGTCGACAGTGTGTGCTTAGCAGAATGTTTGTTTGTGCTAATGTGGGTTAGACCTGCCTTTGATAAAACTGGAGCAGTCAGCATATAGCCAGCCCATGGTCGTCGTGATATGTTTCTGCCCATGTGTAAATCAGTTTCACCATTGACCCTTGGTCTTCAAACTGGTTGTGGGTGGGTTCTGGACAGAGGCCGAGTGTCGTAAGAGGCGACTGAACTGAACCAACTACAGTTTTGTTTTGCTGTATTTTGCGCTTTTTAGTTGTATTTAGTTTGTGCATTTTCCTGTACAGTTTAGTTCGTCAGTAGCCTATCTGTCAAGTGATTGGCTGTAAACACCTCCTCCGAAATGACCGAAATTGTTTCGGGTCATGGAGCAACTATTAGCCTACTATCGAAAGAGCCACCAGCCTGCCAAGCGTCTTGCTACATGCCTCGGATTTTTGTGTCTTCGCAGAAGCTACGAAGGAACAAGTGAAATCGTAGGCCTAGTATGTGATCATTTGAACCGCACGATTTTCGTTAACCTCAATTAGGAACCCTTAAAGATCATTCCAGCCTCCCGAAAGACAGTATCTCTCTCCACTCTATATCGCACTATCAGAGAAGAAGTAGAATGCAGAAGTAGAATGCTCCATACATCGCCTACTGAGCTCCACTAAAAGGATCAGAAATGTCTTTCCTGTAGCACATCTGCTATGTTAGATTCAGAGCATTGCTCAAGGTCATTCGGCGCATTGTGTGTACATTTGTTACACTCACCTATCTCTTGTCCTGGACGCGCTTCCAGTTTGCTGAGCAGATAGTGCTGATCTACTCGGATAGCAGCGGCGCTGCTTGGAGCAAGCACAATGATGAGAATAGCCGGCGTTCCTTCTTTCGAGCTTTTTGTACAGTATGTATGAACGGCTGTGTACTGCGTATACGTGATGGTTCGTGTCATCTTGCAGTTGCAGCATAAGACGCCTGAGTGACTGCTGATTGCTTTCATTGTTATGACGAGCTGCGCGGCTGTCGGATGAGAATGGGTTGAAAATAATGTGCACCGGTTGCTCTTTCACGCCAAATTGCTTATGTTATTGGCAGCCGGGCGGCTGGCAGTGACGTCACACTCGGGATTCGGCAATCTCCGGCAATCTCCGGTGTCTGTTCGCATTTCGGGTCTCAACAGCACGCATTGCGTCGTGTGGCTGGCATCCACTAGTTGGTCCGAAGGGAAATCTATTATCTCTCTCGTCGGCTCAGCTGCATTGCGTGCTGGATTGCTCTCAGTTACCTCATCTCTCTCAACTCATCAGCCCTCATCCGGCTGAGTTTTTACCTTATCAGATTGACTGTTTCACTCTTCACTGAGCGCGTGAATCATACCTGCTGCAGATCACCATTATCACTGACTGAGGTTGCACCTTCGTACTACTCTGACCGCTAAGTTCTTCGGCTTTGTTTGTAACGAACACATCGGGCTTAGGTGCCGTTGTCGGCTAGGTTTCTGGCAGTCTGGTTTTCTCAACCGTCGACTGGCGTCTTGTGGGGCTGTTTCAGAGATTCCGTCGCCGAGTATAAGTGGCCAGACTTACTTACTTACTAAGATTATACGACCAACACCGCAGCTCACAACATCATTTAATATCGTTTAGGCTCACCACAACGAAAACTTGTCAGAACAAAAGTGCAACAGAATGAAAAGAATAATTTGCGAACACACTTGGCAGCATATCGTGAAACACGCGCCCCATTATAGTCGAAAACGGCTTTCGTTCTGATGAGATTTCGTTCTGTCGGGCCGACACCATAATTTGTTGTTTTGTTTGAGTAGATTTCGTCGGACCTGAATGTTCATGACTGAGTCTGATTGCGTGTGCGGATGCCGGCTGACTGTGCGTGGTTTAAGATATTGCAATCGTCGCTTTCTCTAATTAAATTATAGTCGACCTAATTAACGGCGTGCTTCCAATCCAGATGCTGCTAGGCGGTCTACTGCCGGTCGTACGGTGTATTTAATTTAACCCTTCATGGCGAGCACATACAATCGCCTCCTGCAAGGAACCACCGTGATTGGTGCAGAGAAGTGACTAATAGTAATAACCGCAGGTGACCGAACGCAACACCCAGTTGATTAAATAGTCTGTGTACAAATGCCCCTCATCACTACATGACGTTCTCTTTGTGGGTTCTTCTAGCGTCTGAGACGATTACGCCACGGTGTGCGGTGCTGTTATTGTGAAATTTCATCATTACAAATTTATATTTTAAAAGCGTTTCGTGACGTGCTGCACGTGTGCGAAGTTAAAAGAACTGATCATTCATTATATTCGAATGCTTTGCAGTCAAAAAGGTCAGTGATAGCCGGAGTTCTGTTTAATTAAGTTGGGCAGGAGCGTGTGGAATGCAGTTGTATTATCTGGGCTCTGAGGCGAGCAAACACTACCCATACAGGCGTCCTTTGTTGCTCTATCTCTGGATTACTCCGGCTGACTTTGTGTCTGTCGTAGTGCTGGGCATCTGACAAAATCGTTCGTGTTCCTCTCGATTCGTTATCGATTTATCGATCAAGAATATGTCTGATTGAAAGTATTCGCTATAGTTGAAGTGAAAGTTATATACGTGTAACAAGGTAGAAACGAAGTGTCTTCCTATTCTGGATTTGATAATGCAAAATGGTTACATGATTGGTACTTTATAAGGGTCTTTCGAACTCGAAGTAAGGTGCAGTAGCGTTACTTGGGTTGAGTGACAACTTACAGGTGTAGCTGTTTTGTACCACTAATATTCTCCCAGTGTTGTTATGTGGAGTGGATCTTATGCCAGCTTATCAAAAAATATCAACTTAGCTTGCCTCCGAACCATCACACACGCCACGCACTCCATCCTTCTGATAACACACGAATGGTGAGTCGATGGCACACTGGCACTACTGGTAGAGCGTCGGACCAACAATCGGAAGGTTGTGGGTTCGAAGCCTACTATGGTAGTGTGTATCACAGTGTTGATAGGTAACCGCCTGGGGTGAACTGTCCGCTGTTGCCGGCCACCAGTCCTTCTTCCGAGCTGTAGGAAGTTGGAGTTTAAGACTGTCAGCGTTGATGGACTCGGATCTGGCATGGGTAAATGGTAAGAGCGGTAGACAAAGCTGATGCTATGCTGACGCTTTCCAGCGCTCTATAATATCGGGAGCCATTTACCATTTACACGAATAAACACGTATTCGAATGACGACTTGCCCACCTCTAGTGGGTCTGTCTGTATGATCAGCGGGGTTCCTGGTGCTGTGCTGTGCTCTCTATCTCTGACACATGGTACCAATTATTCATCTTTTGCGTTGTGATGATGCTGCTAGCTAGTGAGCAGCTGCGCTGCCGTCCAACTGTTTGCGCATGCGCACTGCCAGTTGCGCACTTATCCAGTCCAGTATCCACCGTGAAAAGACACGCCAGATGCCACACAGCAGACGATGGTTAGCCTTGGTCCAATTTTCACGACCCATCTCGACCCGAACCAATCCATTCAGTGTGCAACCGGCAACTTTTACCTGTAAATTAGCTTCTCGCTGCATGTCGGCTTTACGAACAGTTATGTGTATGTGTGTGACCCAACCCGACCCGATCGTGCATACACGTGGGTTGACCCACTGGATAGGCGGGATAGACGCAACAGCGGCTTTGAATTATAAACTTAAAATGCCACCTTCAAGAGGTACTCAAGAAAGGAATATTTCTCAGAGGTATGTATGATGTCTCATACAGACGATGTAGATTCGAGGCTGAAGCTTCCTTTCTGTGCTTTCATTCGCATTCTGGAAGCCGCGCGTGGAACAATGGGACGTTGCTCTGCCCTCTGTGGGGGCCGTCCCCTAGTCGCCCCATATTATAACTAGGGACTTGCTGTGTTTTGTGTTCATGGCTGCTTATTGTATGTTTGATTTGTCTGTGTACTATTTGTTCCTTCAGTACTTTGATACTGTTGGTTGGGTCTTTTGACCTGTAAAAACCGTCTCCC
>Ga0056114_1001512_pt1 | contig 10728 bp, 7 predicted proteins | sample WorMetHERISLAND1_FD_77005 | JGI IMG/M metagenome (GOLD analysis project Ga0056114, IMG submission 77005) | Marine gutless worms symbiont microbial communities from Max Planck institute for Marine Microbiology, Germany - Olavius loisae HERON... ... | reverse complement strand
TATTGGCGGCAAAATCATACAAAAAAATTTTTTCAAAAGGTGGAGGACGTGTCCCCCAGTCCACCCTGTGATCGATGCCCATGGACAAAAGTACAAAACGACAGCCGACTGTTGTGCCAAACACTAAACCTACCACAAAACAACAATAAAGTCTCCTCACAAGCAGAATTACTATTCACTACATGCTATCACTCTTGGGTAACCACAAATATAACGTATTACAACAAACGACAGAAAAATCAGAAGTCTGAATACAAACACTGCCTATGTTTAAGCGTGTTTATCTAAACGTTTATCATACGTTTATCTCTTTGAAGCCCACTGTTGCCGTATGGGTACAGCTATAAAGCATCTGGTGCCAGACCGGGTTAAGCCGCCATTTGTAATTTTTGACTCAGCTCTGAGAGTCAGAGTGCCCGGATGTCAAAAATTATAAATGACGGCTGGCACAGGATGCTCTATATCTGTACCCATATGGCAACAGTGGGTGTCAAAGGGTTATTATGTTTATCCATAGAAGTCGAAAGATGACTTCTCGTCGTTGTCAACAGCGTTATTGAAAGACGTGCTTGCGGCCTCTGATGTATGCTCGTCAGATGGTTGTGATGTGCTTGCCTCAGCAACCTCGTCACCGACATCATCTTCATCAGTTTCACACTCAGCTGGAATCACAAACTCAACCTTGGTCCCTACAGCATCACATCACAGCACCATTGACCACCGATTTAACAAAGATAACAAGAAGCCAAGCTGTCGCTAGGATAGCCGACCGTACTGTCTCACAGCATATTTGGGGTCACGTGACGTCATCGGTCACGTGACCATTTGATACCCCATATGCCATTTCCTATTGGTGGTCCTTTGAAACCAAGTCTCTATCTCTAATGCTTTCGGTGATATTCAACGTTGAATGCAACACAATGGTGACCTTGATACGACCTCTAAACAAAGATCAAGGTCATTCATTTTGGTAGCAATCGATTTCTCATATACGACTTCCTATAGGCTGTCAATAGTAACTTTTGCTCTAGGACGCACCGTTTAGCCACAATACATAACGTTACAGACAACAGACATACGCAAGACTGTCGCATAAGAGAGACCGTACTACGGTCGGCTAAAACCAAGGCTAGTGAGCTAATATAAAACTGCGACAACAGACATTCAACAAGGTTATGAGTTTGTTTCATTGATAATAACATTTCTTGACGCACTAAACACAGTAACAACAGTCACTTTCAACCTTCACAGAATTAGGAATTAACCATTTGACGCCCACTGTGGCCATATGGGTACAGCTCTAAAGCATCCTGTGCCAGACCGGGTTAAGTCATCATTTGTAATTTTTGACACCCGTACACTCTGACGCTCAGCCCTGAGTGTCAGAGTGACTGGATGTCAAAAATTACAAATGACGGCTTCACCAGGTCTGGCACAGGATGCTTTATAGCTGTATCTACATGGAAGCAGTGGGCATCAAAGAGTTAGCATGCCAAAATCATAAAGGAAAGTCAAGTGGCTCATGGCATGGAATAACAACCATACATCGTCCTTTCAACACTCACTGACTCACTGAGTCCACAGCTCTTTCCACGTCAGAATAACGTGACATATATGTGACATGTATTGTGCTAGGAGAGACGAACCTCGTCGCTGGTAGAAGAGTATATACATGCTGCTGTAGTCTGCGTCGTGCGGCGTCTGTCGGACGACCGTCTCGTCGTTGGAGTAGAACCACTCGTTGGTCACCGAGTGACGAGTGTACGCCGTGTAGTGGCCAGCGTTAGCACCTGTCAACATAGGCACAAGTCTACACTGTGACAGACAGACAGAAATACAATGACAAATAGACGCTGTGACTGATTCACAGTGTAGGGCACAATACAATATCAACAGTTTAACATCAACTCACAAGCTGACAGCTTAAGGCCGGGTTCACACTGACACAAGTACAAGTACGGGTACGGGTTTGTCTGCATGGGTTGGAAAGGGTTGACACTACATTGTAAACAGTGTTACATTACATTAAGTGTGCCATAATAACGACACAATTACTGATGTCAAAACTTTCTGGCGTCTGTTTTTGCTGTTTTCGTGGCGAAGAAGAGGAACTGTACACAAAAACTGCTCATATTTAAAGGTAACTCGTACTCGTATAGAGAACCTAGATCAATGTGAACGGCCACATTGGAATACATACAAACTACTACATCTATAGATTGTTTACTGGAACCAGTATACAGCTACCCGGACTCATACTCATATAAATGTGAACTGAGCCTTACCCTTTGACGCCCACTGTTGCCATACGGGTACAGCTATAAAGCATTCTGTGCCATAAGGCGTCAAGCCGTCATTTGTAAATTTTGACAACCAGGCACTGAGCATCAGAGTGTTCGGATGTCAAAAATTACAAATGACGGTTCAACCCGGTCTGGCACAGGATGATTTATAGCTGTACCCATATGGCAACAGTGGGCGTCAAAGGGTTAATCCTCTTGCATCGAACCATCACGTTGAACATTTGAATATAACAGCTGCAGCTATCTACTGTTGCAAAATTATAGGCGGATTAATAATAATGGGCCAACGCAAAAAGACAAAAGATGACTGGTATTTCTTTGTTCGGTTGGGAATTCTGCAGAATTTCGACGGAGCCCCAAGGCTGGATATTAATAACTTTATTAACTCAGTAAGTAAACAGAGACCTCCAAAGTGGCAGACACAGCTCTGCAGGTCAAAGACAAGCTCGGACGAAGCCGGTCCTGATATGTAGTCAGAAAGATTGAGAGCTTCCAGTGGACACACGACCTTGTTGTCAATCTTGATGCTTGAGAGCTTATGGTAGACAAACCTAACACATGACAACAACTCAATAAACGTTTGTACATTTTTTTTACTGGCATTACATAATGAGTGTAATCATAGCATTGAAGTGAAACAGTGGGATAGCTATGCAGCAATGACAGTTAGGCATGGAATTCTGTGGACATTAAGTGATATACCGTAAGTAAAACGATGGTGTCACTTACGGCTGAAACTGAGGAAAAATTCTTTGACCAATTAATCAGCAATTAAGCTATGATTTAATTTTAAAGTCAAAGCGAAATTCAGTGGCGTAACGTAACACAACGAAACGTCAAAGAAGTACAAATAATCTACACTGTGTTGCAAATACAGTCAGGTACATTCCCACCAAATATCATTAAAATCGGTCAACATTTGACTGAGTTATTGTTAACATAAAAAGGGTGAACTGTTTGTAAGCAAGTCAGTCAAATAATCACTTTAGTCAATCACTTGACTTGAACATCACCAAGTTAACTACATATCTGGATAACAAATTTAACGGTCAGAAGAAACAATGGTTGTTGGAATGCACAACTGTTCCAAATTTAAACTGAATAAGATGTAACTGATTAATATTTTAAGGATTACTCAATAATTCATTAAAATATGCAGACCTAGTATTAATTAAACATCAAAAAAGCAAAAACTTATGAGATGATCGTTCAGAAATTGCATGGTATATAATATATAATCACTCAATCAATCAATCGATCAATTAGCTGCAGAACACTGCTGCCACCTTGGTTGTTTTTTAAATGTGTTAAGAAACATGAAAGACGGCAGCAGTGTTCTACTTGTTAGTAACTGCAAAATTTCACTGGCAAACAGTCCTAAAGATACCTAACCAAAGAATGCCACACTACAGGGACACATGGAATTTGACGTTCACTTGGGCCACAAGTATTACATACCTCTTGAGCTGGACGACGAGGGTGTCGGGATATCGCCAGACCGACATAGTCTTGCTGGCACATTGGTTCTTGCGGCATCGTGGACAGTACCATGGATTGTGCTCATCAAGCAGTTCACTGCAGCACATCGTAGATACATCTCAAATACCGTACTAACAATATTTACCAGCTTTACAACGATCAGATGTAGGTTTCCATGTGCAGAACCACAGGAGGCTCTGGGGGTACATACATCCCACTTTTTGAAATATGGGTCTCACAATTTGACCAAATTTGCACAGAAATAGTGAAAGTGGGCTGGGGGTGGGGAGGAATTGAGAACATGATAGATATCGACTATGAAGACACTGAAGAGTGCAAAGTAAGCCCCTCAAAACAGCAGGAAATTGCATCTCCGCCAATCCCAAATTAAAATTTTTTCTGGGGAAAGGAAGGGCCCCTGACTCTCCACCAAACTCGTCCGTATGGCGTTCGTCAAAAGGCCTCCAGTTAGTCCGGTTTTTCGTGTACCCACCACTTTCAAATACTGAAGGTTTCACAAAAGATTCAAATGAAATCATTGCTATCTATGGGTAGATGAATGCCTTGGAGACATCTCGCCAGCCCGCAATACACTAAAGTTTATTAGTAAGGCCAATGGCATGTATAAAAGTAATCACTCATTCAGCATGAATATTATGGGGAAGGGATCACGGAGATTAGAAGCTGTATAGAAATTTTGGCGAATGATATCAAAATCGACACAACTGATCAGTATATGTTCTACATGTACAGTTAATACGGAATTACAAGGTATATATACTGGGGGATCTTCATCCTTTAAGTAATAAGAAAGACACACAATCTTGCTAATCTTGGATTCTTAGGCGCCATTGACCCTTAGTGCCCCCTGGCTACACCTGGCCCTATGACAGACAAATATAATTGTCATAGCTATCTACCATGCACAGGACTGGTCTATAATGTTTTTTTTGTTTTGTTTTCTGCCAATTTTCAATCTACAATTGAGGATATTATCTACATCATTAGTGATATCTGCAGCAGGTATCACTATACAGGCAAATGCTGTATCAAGCCCATCTTTATCCATAACATCCGCCATCTTGGAATATTATACGTATATAAACTACACTGTGTACTACTAGTAGGCCTACAGTTTCGCTGTCAATTTGTTGTACAGCAAATCCACAAAAAGTCTACAACAAATCAGTGTAGTGGAGTATGGGTTTAACCCCAGAATGAGGTAAGAATTCATTGTTTACTGTTAACACTGGCTCCAGAATGGGTCACTATGAATAATTCTAACACATGTTTAACGCCAACACTAAAACAGTGAACTGTAGTGCATTGGACCTGTCCATGTAACATTCCTCGGCACTGGCACGTGACACTCATCTACATGGTAGAAGAGTGAACTGACAAACCTCTCAGTGAAGGCATGGAAGCAGTCGTAGAGAGTGAGTGGCTGGGAAGGTCGAAGCAGGTCCATAGAGTTGTGATCAACGACGCGAGGTGCTAGCTCCATCTGAGACTTAGACAAGTCAACAAACTGAACGGCAAGATGGTCGCCAGGCTGCAGACTCACCTCAGAGCCATCACGTGGTAGGACACAGCCAGGACAGTGCTGGGTGAACAGACAGCGAGAACAGCGCAGACCCTGTAGACATGCACAAAGAGAACAGTGCAGACCCTGTAGACACGCACAGACAGAATAGTGCAGACTCTGTAGACACGCACAAAGAGAACAGTGCAGACTCTGTAGACATGCAAAGTGAGTGCACAGAGAGAATAGTGCAGACCCTGCACAGCGAGAACGACAACTTGGTTTGACACTGCTAAATCGCCAGCCATGCCATCAGCTGTCGTTTACAACTTTACAGCATAACGTTCCAACCGTCAACAAGCTGTTGTCCACTGGTTCACGACACCATCGCAGCGTTCTTCGTCTCGCACACATATCAACAGTTTCAGATAGAGACAGGCGTGTTCGTGGAATTGGGACACGTAGCGCATTAGAGACGTTAGCATAGTTAGATGTCCTAGTTGTGTGCATAATGCGCTCTATAATCCAACATTTACTTACTTAATTATCTGCAGACAACCACAGACAGAACAGTGCAGCACTATACATGGCCCTAAGAACTTCAGACTACAATGCTGACCTGTCCGTCAGTCAGGTGAATGGAGTAGAAGGCAAGACACGGTACAACTCTATCAACGGTCTGGTACAGCAACGTTCCAGTCAGCTTGCTCGGTAAATACAGGATGTTAGGATGACCAAACAGCTTCACAGAGACAACGTCGCTCTGACGATTCACTATCGGCACCGACAGAATCCTGCGACAACAGTTCAGCATGGAAACTACACGTTTGAAAAAAAAGAATTTAATTTTGGGGGAAGGGGGGCCTCTAGGGGTCAACGATGGCACTGTTGGTACAGCGAAGGTATGTCCCCATAGGCTGTCAAGTGCCAATAGAAACTACTGTTGTATCTGGCACCGTTTGTCCACAATTTGCGATGCAAAGCTTTGACTGGGGGTTGTGAGCCCCCAGTTTGGGGGAATAGGTGGTCGTATGGGGTTAGAGATAGGTCCTCTGAGTAACCCAGTGGTGACTTCCTATAGGCTCCCATAGTAACCATGGGACTATCTCACCATTTTCGCAGTGCTGCGACTTGTCATGGACAGACGGACGGACGGACACACGGAATTGGTCTAGCAAAAGGTGGCAATATGAACTAAAGTGCATCAGCTGGAAAAAACCTAAACGACCATTCCAAGAAAACTAACTAACATACACAGTCTGCACAAACAAAAGCAAATAAGACTAAAGCCTTGATTTGGGGTCATTTGCAACATATGACCAAGAAATGGATCGCGCCTATTTTACCACTCTTGGGACCCACACAGTGCAATGTTTGTACGGAGTGAATGGAATAGCAGTTAACTTCATGAATACTAAAGAAACAATGGATGGATGGAGACCTTGTTTTAGGTTTGTAGTCAGCCATGCAGCTGAGCTTGACGTAGTCATCGGCTGGGTCTACCGCGCTACGACAGACCTGCAACGAGTGATACACAGTGACAATCACAGCACAGGATCAATGACTTCTACTTGACAAAACTAAACCATACACAGTTATACAGATTTACTACTATATATGCACTTTTCAACATTAAATCAACAAAGAACAGTAAAAGCCAAAATATACACAATTTTTTCCAAGATTTAAAACAATAACTGTTCTCAGTTTTTTTTCTACTTTCATAAAATAAATTACAAAACAGTTGCATTACACGATGATACACGTCGGCCAAAGAGTATGACAAATCACCAAATAATAGTAACAACATCTTTTCTTTCTGTTTCGATTTACGTTCAATGTTAGTTAATTTAGTCATTACTCATTAAGAGTGTTTCTGGCTGGCAATTAAATCAAAGTGTCACACAATCTCTTTTGGCACTGACATATGCGTTGGCCATTGTACTAGCACATAATGTTGTTTGATGCAGAAGATACCAAACTTTGGAATGAAAACCTAATGCGTAGATAAAGATTTTTTATGGCATTCAAAAACCTAACAGGAGCAGACTTCCCAGCAGTTTATCATTTGAATTGCACACACACTGTGGTGGATATTTTTCAAATTCATTCGCCAGGTGGCGCCACGTTAACAACAAGATCAGCTAGTATGATCAGCTAACTATCAGTGAGCATTCTTAACTTACTGGACACTGAAATGGCTTGCCATCTGGCTTAAACGCTATCTGTACAGACACACAAAATATAAACAACGTTAGACAACAATGAATATAACACGTGCAGCATAGTTTAAATAACGCAAAACTAAATTATAACGGCATTACATGCTAGCACACGATAAGCTCAAACCATACAGCTATTTGCAACTTTTTAGCTATCAAGAATTACAAAGAACGTGAAATTGTGGTTGGAAACCCGATGATGGCATTCAAATTACTACGTCACGCACGATGGAGCAATTCTTGTTTTCTGCGAAAATTGGCCTGCTCCATTCGGGAGAAATAGGAATGAAAAATATCTGGGAATGCTGGTCACCAATTTCACAGGCACGTAGGAAAAAGATTCGGTATTTGGCAGCACACATGTGAGATATTCACAAGAAAAAGGTGCATCAGTAACATTATCTTCCAAGCTAACACTGTCAGCTCAGAAGATGGTGACGAATTTGGTGGGAGGGAATATGTGAAAGGTACATAGTACTGCAACAGGCTGTTGAGAATTTCAGCAGAAAATTCTTGTTAGTAAAATTTCTATTTGATCTGCTACTTGTTGCCTGACAAATCCCACGGAGCATACCAGATGACAGGCGGGGCAAAGCGTTCCACCACATTCGGCGTGAACCAGCAAATGATCATCTTCCATTTCTTCCAGACAAATGGCACAGCTTTTCCACTCGTCCGCCACCCTGGCGGTCTCCGCGTCGCCTCCTCCATCTTCCATCTGTCTGTCTTCAGCGGCGGAAAATTTGCTCTCGGGCTGCGGATGCAGAGCTGACGATGGAGTTTCAGTCTGCTTGCCCGCCGAAGCCGACTCCTCTCCATCACAGAACTCCCCTCTGCCGCTGTAGCATCCCACATCCGACGGAGACATCAGACTAGATGCCCGGAGACCGTTGCCTACAAAAGTGAAAGATTCAGACTCGGTTTGAGGATGCAAAGATGACGACGATGTTCCTGTTTGCTTGCTGACGCCAGCATCCGCTGAAGTCGACTGTTCACCATCTCCGACACTGTGACATCCTACATCCGATGGTGACGGCAGACTAGACGCCCAGAGACCGTTGCCTACAAATCCGTCGTTGACTGAGGTATCGGGTGTCGACAGGCTGTCGTCAGCACTCAGCCGGTTGTACTGCCAGTTCACGTCCGGGTTTGACTCCAGCAACGTTACGTCTCCGACCGGTGCCGACGTACACGGCTCCAGTCGGTTATTTAGTCGGTCGCCGCCTTCGTCGGCACAGAACAAACCATCGACCGGTGGTGCCGGCGACTGATTGCGATTTGATTCGCTGGTGCACGGAAGTAGGTCGTTAATGATGTCACACGTGCGGTGAACATCCGTCGGCTGTGACGACGACTTTGGTGCCATCGTGACGGTGTTATTGGCGACGCAGTTCCCTGAGTTGAGTCCCTGTGCACTCGCGTCATTCGGCACATCAACAGCCGGCGGTGGTAGCATTTCATATGCGTAGATTGAGCGATCGGAGTCGTTGACAAACCTCAGTAACATTCCGTCTTCCTACAACATCATCAACTGTATTCACTGATGAAAATCATGAGTACAACTACACTGTGTCCCAAAAAAATCTTCGGTATGAAGACACCTTCGGCAGTTTGAGGGACAATAACGTGATAACGAGCACACCTACATGAAAACATGCAAACTCTACTCTAGAGTCTTTTGAATATTTCTGCCAAGTATCAGCAAAATCGATCCATATAATTTCGAGCTATACCGTTTCAAAGTTGGTTCACTTTTTCGGACACAGTGCATACGGGCATTTGTTAAGGCTAAGCTGAGTTGAGTTAGCTTCCCACTAGTCATATTTTTTATTGGTCATTTCAGAGACAATCCTCCCCAGCAAAGTCAGTTATTACAGAAACAATAACTTAATAATAGTTTTTAATAGTGCGTTCACAGCAAATCATACATTACCATAACTCTATGACCAAATAAATGAATATCAAGTCTGTAGCGAGTATCTGTAGCGAGTCAGACGGGCAATGTGATTGGTTTCAGACAGCTGCTGAAATGCTGAAAACTTTTATGCTGTTGCATAAAAGTGTGTGTCCCGTAACCAAATCAACAGTTAGGATGTGCCGATTGATAGCAAAAAGCCATCAGAGGCGTCGGAACGTTTTGAAAATTGGGACAGCTCACAGTGTTTTCTGTTGACATTGCCTCATCACCTGTTCACTTTCGTGCCCTCTCTTCTATCATGCAATGCAGCATAGTGGCGTAAAGTCAAATGGAGGAGGCCACTAATAGTCTGCGATGTACAACTGTCATCTTCAGTGTAATGGCTATTCAAAGTGAGTTGCAACAATGACAAGTATTTGTGACAATTTACACTGATGTTGAGTAATGGTGGGTTTGGGACAGGTGATAAATATTCACCATTGCTCTGCATGAACTGCACATAGGTGTACTGCTAAAAGTGGTGCAGCATTTTACATAACAAGCCATACCATCTTCAAAAGTGGCACGACTACTGCCATATCTATTGCCGTGTCTGCCATTGAAAGCCAGCAGCTGAGACCATCAACGGGTAGGCTACTATGAACATTGACAGTAGCGATACAGAGTTGAACTAACGATGACTCTGGCAATGTGGTTGTTGAACACTTCGGCAATGATGAGATCCACGGCGTAATCTTCATCAAGAGCTGCAACAAGCTGAGATCTCAGCTGTTTGACGGTGTCGTGTCTGTTCAGGGACAGAAGGTAACGTATTGGTTGCTTGTTATCACACGGCATGAATATCACGCCTACCACCGCACAGCACAGTAATGTCAATCAAATACAAACAGCGCCAATAGTTGAAGACTGAATCTGAGGCGCTGGCATATGAGTGACTAGATGTGATAGGCAGAAGAGAAAAGGTGAAATTTAAGACGAGATTTAAAAGTAGCAAGACTGTCGAATGAGCGGATAGGATTGATTGAGCAGTGTTTAACGACTCCGCCAACACAGTACAGGTTATCTGGGAGACAGTTTTACAGGTCAAAAGACCCAACCAACAGTATCAAAGTACTGAAGGAAGACACAAATGCACAAATAACACAAAAATACAATAAGTGCACACAGATACAAAAACACAGCAAATCCCCTAGTCTACAATAATATGGGGTGACTAGGGGATGGCTCCCACAGAGGGCAGGGTTGCCAGGCCTGAACGGCGGTGGGACTGCCGCCGCGGTACCC
>Ga0056114_1001511_pt1 | contig 10728 bp, 5 predicted proteins | sample WorMetHERISLAND1_FD_77005 | JGI IMG/M metagenome (GOLD analysis project Ga0056114, IMG submission 77005) | Marine gutless worms symbiont microbial communities from Max Planck institute for Marine Microbiology, Germany - Olavius loisae HERON... ... | reverse complement strand
CATAATTACGTCATCGATCGCAATGAATATCTAATTTTTACATTGTCAGAATCTATCAATCCTTGGGTATATTCACTGCAATTTTTATTTAAATCCACAAATAATTTATGGAGATATGAAAGATATGAAAGTGGGTGTTTTTTTTCTGAACACAGTGTATAATCTATAACTATGAAGTGTAACTGTGAAACACTATAACTGTTAAGGCCGCAACCCACACAAGCGAACTAGTTGGAAACTAGTTGGAAACCCGGGTCGCGAACTAGTCACGAACTAGTTTCCAACTAGTTCGCGACTAGTTCGCGACTTTTTGGGTTCGTGACCTGGGTTGGAAACTAGTTTCCAACTAGTTTCCAACTAGTTCGCTTGTGTGGGTTGCGGCCTTTAGCGTGTGAGCATTTGAGTAGCATAGGCAACGTAATAACTTGGCTCATTGCGATAGTTCTTTTCATCCTTAGCACCTACATGTACAGGATGGAACGAAACTAAAGTAGGCCTAAGACTTACCGCGCAGTTTAGCGGTTTCTCGACTATTGCGTACACTTCATGAAAGAGATATCATTTTAATTTGTTATTAAATACAACTTACATATTTTGATAATTAAATATTCTAGTATCATCCACACGTCTAGCGTTATCAATACTGTAACAGTAAAAAGACGTAGCTTTTTGGTTTATCATATTTTCCTTGCGAATCACGATCCACGATCGTCTCAAATATCGATACTGGTAAGACGAGCTACAGCAATGGCGCAGAATGAGACAGACAGACAGAGAAACACAGGTGCGTGTCACACTACAAGAAGACAAAAGGATTACGCGAGAGTGACGACAATGAAGTCGAGCCAGTTCCACGCGTCTCTCAGGTAGGTGAATCGAGCCATAATGAAGCCACGAGCTAGCATCTTCACGGCACTCTCGACCGTGTAGATAGCAGTGAATATCTGCCTGCACGCAAAATATGCACGCAACGCACGCACGCAGACATGCACGCGAACAGCTGACATTCATTGACGACAGTGAAACTGCCGCAATACAAATGTGCAAATACAATGTGTGTAATGAAACTCTTCGTCGGTGTTTTATCATGCAACTTAGCGTCTTCCTCACCTTTCACATCTTTCAATGATTATCACACCTGCTACCTGTATGCCACACACTTACTTACATTTTCTTCTACTGTACATCTCCCATTCATATCTACTGAGAAACGATGTAAGTGCATAAATTCAGTGAATGACGAATGTCAGAAGAAGTTCGGCCGAAAAAAAACGCTGTGAGACAAACACAATGGCAATAAAATTCAAATATAGGGGCCTACCTGCACATTTCCTATGCAAAACAGCTTAAAAATCAAAATGACGCCCAGAAAAGCTGAGAAAACAAAGCTTGAATTGACACGTCAATTCAGGGCGTCATTGACGATCGTATTGCAGGCTGCATGAAGCCTGCATGCCGATCGCGTTTTCAAAATGCAGATCGTATTTTTTCCAAATGCAGTCTGCATGTCGATCGTATTACGCCCGTATGCAGCCTGCATACGACGGTATGCAGGATGCAACAGGCTGCATGCGTCCTGCAGGCAGTCTGCTCGCAGGGCGCATGCATCTCCAGTGTGAACCCGGCATTAGAGAGAGTTCCATAAGTTGCATCTTCTATGTCAATGTTGAATGTGTGTGTTTTATGTTTTCTGTGTTGTTGTGTAATTTCATTGTATGTGCGTCTGCCACATTAATAAATAATACTTATTTACTTACTTACTTACTGCGGTCTGGAAAACTGTCCAGTGTCACACATACAGTATACACGAATTAAATACCGAAAAGAAAAGCAATATGGAATATTTGCTTGGAATTTCCACAGTGCATGCACACTATACATGTAGACCAGGCACGCACATGCCTATAAGGTCTATGCCTAAAGCAATGACGTTACTTCTCAATTCAGTGGGCGGAGGGCCTGTACGTGATTAGGCTATAATATGCGCCTATAGCGCAGGGTGTAACACCACAGGTGTAGCCTATCGCAACTGCCAAGTGAGACAGCACATACTGTGTGAGTTGAAACTTGATGTAAGTTTATATGCACAGAATATCAGTTCTTAGTCTATATTTCTTAGCGTGATTATGTAGCTGGAAAACGAAAACGTGTTCATTTGTTTATAGACGTGACGTTAAGTAAGATCTATATATTCCTTCACTTAGCTAACAAGAAAGCCTAGCTGACGCAAAGGTAAGCGCGCGACAGAAGTGCGTGTATGAAGGCCCCTGCGAAGAAATCAACAGCAATTCAACGATATGCGATTTCTTATTGATGGTTAATAGTAACCACGGCCGTATTACTTACCATTTCTTGAAATCGCCATTTTGCCTACTGTATATTGTGACTGTAGACCTTCCAGTGGAGGAACGCCCAGCAATATTAACGTAAATCTATATATGTAGGCCTAAAACTATAGACATACATCGCTGAAAAATACATTCAGTGGTTGTCCCTGACAATACGGGTCTATCTTCGTCTATTTAGCCGTTGTTGCCTCCACATCTGCGAAACCAAAAGAAATTTCGAGAAAATTCGAACTCATAGAAGTTCAGAGTCATCCAAGGTCATCGATCTTGGCGTCAATCGAAAGCGCATTATGCATCTTTCTATTAGTCATTAATAGTAACTTTGGACGTATCTCGTAACGTTTTAGAGATATTGACGCATAACGCTATTGTATAAAATAGCTTTTGTTTTACCCACAACACCCTTCTTTGACAGTTGATGGATGAAGTTCTGACAGTAAGACAGACGTATTTGGTTCCATATTTCTGGAGCTGCAGAGGAGAAGGCTTGACGGCCGAATCTGGTTGACATTCTAGCAACATTCAGAAGAGATTGGCCAGCAGAACGAAGCACGTCAGACGACTGGAATGGTAGTAGGAAATTAAACTGGAGAGATAGGTTGGTTGTTGTGCAAACAGTAACTTGTAAGTTAGAGTGGTATTTTGAAACTGATTCGTGTATTGATGGGAACAAAATGAGGTTAGAAAGAAGCTGAAATGCAGGTATTGGTTTAGGAGTTCTGGTGACAGTTCTGACGAGAGGGTCTTGGACTATCTGAAGTTATGTAAGTTGATAAAGATGTGCGACACCGTACAGAGTTAAGAGTAGTCGAGTCTGAACTGAATTAAGGCTGTGGCGAGACTCGCCTGGAAGAAGCTCTGATGTGGAGGTGAGCATGGAGGTGGTATAGTGTGATGATTTGCAAAGGTTATTGACATGACTCTACGGGTTAACGGGCTGGTCGAGTTAATAGGGCCTACTTGACCAGCCACAGCCACAGTCCATTGAATACATACCTAATGTGGTTACTGATTAAGAGAGAGACAATGTACAACATTCTAAGGTCTGTTGACAACAGACCTGTAATAGTGATGGTTGAAATGGGTGAAAGTGAGCGGCGTCTTTACTGAGTACCAAACAATATATCGTCAGTCTCTGAAGGATAGCGACAGAGACCATTGTGTGAGAGCCATAACAGTAGAGGTCGGTGAGACAGGATTCAAACCTGGAGTTGGAGTGTGCGGAATCGGTAGAATATACAGAAATTGGCGTACTGCTGGTGCTCGTCTGTTTTTAGCCGACCGTACTAACAGTCGCGCATATGCTATAGTGTTGCGTCTGTCTGTCGCCGCCGTCGTCTGTCGTCTGTCTGTGACGTTATGTATTGTGGCTAAACGGTGCGTCCTAGAGCAAAAGTTACTATTGAGAGCCTATAGGAAGTCGTATATGAGAAGTAAGTAAGTAAGTAAGTAAGTGGATGTTGTTATGACCTCCCTACTCGGCACCGGACCGCGAGTGCATTACAAAAGTTTATAAAAACAGTTAATTAGTCATTAAAACATATAGTAAACAGATGTGTTTTGAGCTTGCGCCTAAACAAGTGCAAGCTGTCAGCTTAACGAACTCTCGCTGGTAGACTGTTCTATACAACTGGGCCGGCCACAGAAAAGCCTCTGTCGCCAAATTTAGTTCTTGTCCGTGGAACAGAATAGTCGCTGCTGGACGCCGAGAGGAGACGAGTCCTTGTCGAATCACTGTTGCACGCCTGCACAGAATCGGTGAGGTAGTCTGGGCAGCGGCGTGTGTGGATTGTGCACACCCACCAGTGCCAGCTTGGTAACAAATCGATTGGTAACAAAATGAATGACCTTGACCTTTGTTTAGAGGTCGTTTAAGGTCATGTCAACCATTGTGTCACATTCGCCACTAAATATCTCGGAAACCGTTAGAGATAGAGGCTTGGTTCAAAAGGACCACCAATAGGAAATGGCCTATGGGGAATCAATTGGGCACGATCGATGACGTCAAGTGACTCTGAAAGGTCAAACTCGTGACCCCAATACACTTATAGTGCAATATCTCGAAAAGCAGCTGGAGATAGCGCAACAATCGCTAATTACTAGACAGTCTGCTGTGATGCAGTACGGTCGGCTGTCCTAGCGACAGCTTGGCTTCTTGTTGTGTATAGTCCAGTGACATACACTTTAGCCTATACCAGTCGTTTAGATTGCACCGTAAACAATTTAGAAATTCTTATATGTTTGCTTTAATTGATGCAGAATCATGGCAACGGCTGCAACAGTTACTACAGATTGGACCACTTGTCCGATTTGTCTGGAAGTGTTTGACAACCCAAAGTCACTTCCGTGTATTCATGGCTTCTGCCTGAAGTGCCTTGAACAATACTTCAGGGACAAGATGCCAGGAGATGAGGTGCCTTGTCCGTTGTGCCGGAAGGAGTTTCAGATTCCACCAGATGGACTTTGTGGGCTTCAACATCACTTCTTCATACAGCACTTGGTAGATGCGAGAAATGTTTCTAGTAAGTCAACAGACGAAGTGCCGTGTCAGGCATGTTTGGAGGCAAATGAAGAGAATGGAGGCAGCAGTGCAGCAGCGACCATGTATTGTGTTGACTGTGGCGAGTACCTGTGTGACAGATGCAGTAGACCACACACGAGAACAACAATGAAAGGTGGAGCTCATCAGGTGAGACCTGTGGGAGCTGGGCTGGAGCAGGAACTACTCAAAGTACGAGGAAGTTACTGTGATAAGCACAAGGACAAGCAGGTCGAGTTGTATTGTCACGATTGCAACGAGAACATCTGCGTATTGTGCTTTGCTGTTAAGCACAGACTGCATCAGACTGTTGAGGTTCCAGAAATGGCAGAAACCTTGAAACCAAGAATAGAAAACGATGATGAACTGATTCTGTCGAGCATGAAAGCTGTTCGACAACGATCAGACAAGACGAAAGAAGAACGTGCGAAATCACTGAGCCACGTTGAGAGTGTAGAAAAGATGGTTGTTAAGGCTGGCAAAGCGGTGAAGCGCTTAGTCGATCGACAGGTCAGTGAATGTTTGCAGAAGTTGCAGTCAGTCAAGACTGAATGTACTAAACAGGCCGAGATAGTACAAGAACAGTTGCAGCTGATGTTCATGAAGATGGATAGCTTTCATACATACTCACATGAACTTCTGAACAAAGGTAGACCATGTGACGTCACACGAGCTGCCGTTGAGTTACACAAGAGAGCGACAGAACTGCTGAACAATGACGTCACTACTGTCCAGTACCGCCCACCTCACGTCACCTTCACACCTGCTGACGTCACTCAGGTGACACCCTCGCAGTTGATTGGGAAACTGAGTGTCGTCGCAGGTAAATTGTGATGTTACATTAGAGGTTTCTTTAAACGACATGCGCTATATAAATTCACATTTTACTTACTAACTTACCTATGTTGAATGTCTTTTTAAACTTCTTCTTGCTCGCTGAGTATTTTTCATTGTTTTTAACGCGCGTCGCGCGATGCTACGCAGATGACGCTGGCTAGTGACGTACATGTACTGGTCGATGCTCTCGCCTGCACTCTGAGAATCTTGCCAGAACAGGAAACGCTCGTATACGACGTTGCGCACGGGTGTACAGTATTCTTTGAACTTGCGAATAACGTCGTCGAAACGTTCCGCAGATTCACCTTCGATGTAGGTGAACGCTTCGAAAACTTTGACCGCGTCGTCGCCGACAGTTGCTAGAAGCATCGCCAGCTTGGTGGCATCCGGCTTTTGTCAGCACCGATCGCGATAAGAAACCAACGGAATTTCTTCTCGAACGACTCGAGGTTAGAGCTGTTCAGTTGAAGCGGACGAAAAGACTCCACGTTAGATAGTTAAACGCCCAACGAACAGTAACACGACACATCGACTTGCGAAACGACCGTGCTAACAGTACGATCGCGCCGTCGTAGGCGGCAGTTTACGTCGTCTGTATATAGGAAGATCTGAAATCCAATAAACGCCTCATTCTTAGTGATGCATGCCACAGAAGAAGAAGAAGAAGAAGAAGAAGAAGAAGAAGAAGAAGATTCATGCGATCCATAAGTGAGTGTTATTTTAGTGCATATATTACTTCAACCTTTGTCTTTTTGTGTGATGCGTGCAGTGGGACACGTGCTTCACACTCTGCCTGAAAACTGGTCAGTACTGGGTGTGACGTCACTTGACAACCTGCTCTACGTGCTGCGAGTTGAGAATACATCAGAACAAATTGAAGTCTACGACATGGACTCTTACCGCTTACAGCGATCTCTGACTGTTCCAGGGCTTACAGCTATGGCTGATATGACAGCTTGTGCACATAACAGTTGTGCTTATATTTCTGACAGGGCAAACAAGTGCATACACAGAGTAGGATTGCCACATGGCGCTGATGTTACTAACTGGCCCGTTAATGATAAACCCGCTGGTCTCTCAGTCACAGACACACACTCTGTACTGGTGACGAGTAATAAGGTCCGTAAGATAAAAGAGTTCAGTACACACGGCAAATTACTCCGTCAAATTCAACTACCACAGGACGTCATGTCACCACGTCACACAGTTCAGCTGTCCGACAAACAGTTCATTGTGTCTCACGGTGCCTATGCTGACCCAGTACGCCGTGTGTGTCTGATAGGTTCTGACGGGCACGTAGTTAAGACGTACGGCGGACCAAAAGGTTCAGGCAGTCAACAGATGACTGTGCCCTGCCATTTGGCTGTTGATACGAATGGGTTTGTTTTTGTTGCTGACGTCAACAACTACCGAGTGTTGTTACTGTCTCCTGAGTTAACCTATGTACGTGATGTTGTGTCACGTGATCAACTCAAATGGAATCCGGAAAGACTGTTCTTGGATGTCCAGAGACGTCGACTGTACGTCGCTGACAGTAATTGGCCAATGGTAGGCCGAGTTGTTGTTGTTAGCGTCTAGTTTGATGTGCATCTATGAAAAGAACAACGAACGATTGTTCCAAGGCTTAGATCAGTAGCTGATATGACAGCTAGTGTGTATAACAGTTGTGGTTAAGCTTATATTTCTGACTGGTCAAAGAAACGATACCATACACAGAGTAGGACTGCCATATGGCGCTGATGTGACTGACTGATACGATACGATAGGATAGAATAGAAGAGTTTAATGTGGACTCAAAAGCTGAGTGTAATCAGCTTAATCTAGCACACGAAACTAAAACAAAAAAATGTCAGTGCCCACTTAGTTCAGTACAGGTTCAAGCTTCGACGATGTTGTGTCGCGTGATCAACTCAAATGGCTCCCACTAAGACTGTCTGTAGACAGTTGACTATTAATAAGGTAACCTTAAGTACCTTATTAATTACCTTAACTGTTTAATTACCTTATTACTTGGTAAGTGAGTACTTATTAGTCCAAAAATGTATCCGGTATGCTGATGTTAGAAATTAATTAATTAATCAATCAATCAATCAATCAATCAATTAATTAATTAATAGTTATTAATTTAATTAATAATCTGATAATTTAATTAATAATATCAATGATACAGACAGAAAGACAGCCAAATATACCGATCTCAGAGCACAGTATATTTTTCAACCTGTGTCAGTGAAAACCTGGGTCCATTCAGTTCTTCTACATTGGACTTCCTGAGAGACCTAGATCGCAGAATCTCTCATATTTCAGGTGATGACATAGAGGTTCTGTTCCTCTTTCAATAAATCTCGGTCATGATTCAACGTTTTAACTCAGTGCTTTTGCATGATTCCTTCTCAATCGACCGTCCGGACCACTACTCACTCCGCTGGTTTTTATCTTAGTTTTTAACCATTGCGATCTTTACTACCAAGGGTATAAAAAAATTAAAAAATAATATTAATAAGCTGATGTACAGTGACGGTCAAGAACAGAGTCAATAGTGATCTGACCGGAATAGTTCTACTTCTACTACAGTACAGGCTGCACTAACGATGCAGTGAACCAAGACAGAACAAGGCAGAGCAGAGAACTTAACGATTCGGAAATCGACCAAGGACACGAGCGGGCCCAGTACAGGCATTCGGGGCATAAAAGAGCACACTGGCATACAATTCGTAGTTTCTATGTGAACTCATATCTCTATTGTGTCTTTTTCTCATACTGTAGAAAATTTAAAAAAACACACATACAACAGCACATTTTGAAACCAACTGTCAGTGTATTTTAATGCTCAGCGCCATCAACGAGTCCAAGTGAACTGTTTTAGAGTGTGTGCTCAAAATGTCCACCCTCTTCAGGCATACAGGCTGCCAAACGATCTCTCCATTGGTCGACAGCATTGTCAATGATCTGCTGTTCGAGTTCGTTCTAGACAGTTCGCAGACGCTGCCAAAACATTCATGACGTGCGATGTGACGCAATTATGACGCCATAACCGATGAGGAACCATTAAATTAGTAAACCGTAGTGTAGAATATTTATTTCTTTTTCAGTTGGTACACAAAGTGTTGAAATCCATTAAGAAATGCGGAAGTTATAGTCCAAAATAAAGTGGCACGTTTTTATGGCCCACGGTGTATGTCCTCTTGTCTGTCTAGGCCTAGCCATTCATTGTCTGACTTCATGTCGAATTAAATTGTTCATTTTGTTGTGTCGACTCAAATAGATGAGGTCCTGGCAATCTACTCAATACAATGTATACAAACATTTTTCCAGCACTGTTGTTTTCACACTTTCTTCTCACAGTTCAAACGTCCTCACATTGTTGTTGACAGGTCTGACAGACGACAAAATACTATAATCATAGATGGATCCAGAGGCGACCACTAGCACAGAAAGAGTAAGTAACTAAGTAAGTAAGTAAGTAACACGATCGATTAAAATGACCAATAATGACAAAGTCACTTAACCAGCACATGGCGGACAGGCAGTGAAGAAGAAGATCCTAAACTCCTCGCCATAGATGTCTTTGATGGACTCCATGCAGCAGACTTACTTCTGCAAGTATCATGTCTGTCTGTCGGTCTAGCTGTCCGTCACACGTGTGCCGAAATGTGCCGAAATTCCTTTGACGGCCGGAGCTCCGCCCCGGACACCTTGGTGGGGGTAGTTTAGTTGAATGTTACATTTTGTAGGCTAACTGACAGTCTATAAGCATGTTGTTAATTGGCAGCCGGGTTGGTCGTTATCCCTTTGACGCCCACTGTTGCCATACGGGTACAGCTATAAAGCATCCTGTGCCATACCGGGTTAAGCTGTCATTTGTAATTTTTGACATCCTAGCACTCTGACGCTCAGCCCTGAGCGTCAGAGTGCCCGGATGTCAAAAATTACAAATGACGGCTGAAACTAATCTCGCAGAGGATGCTTTACAGCTGTACCCGTATGGCAACAATATAGGCGTAAAGGGGTTAAACTGCCGAGAGCAATGATCCACTCAACAACTTTTGAAAAAAAGTCAGATTGGATGTAGGGCGATAAATAGGGATAATGAAGGGGATATAAGGGCAAAGAGTAGAGAAGGAAAGCAAGATAGGTTACCGGTAATCTGACGGCATTGATGACAGTAGCTTAATAAGCCGCTTTAGTGACGAAATGATGTGCCATTATACCACAGTGTATTGGTCTTTAACGAGACATTAAGTACTGGCAGCAGGAGACCATTATGGAGCCAATATAATGACTAAACTATAGCACTCGGTGGGTGGTCCTATATTAGGTTAATCAAAGGCGTCGGTGAGTTGCTTCTTGATGCACAAATGTTACAGGCCACACATACATCAAATGCCAAGGTACTACCTTTATGTTTTTTTCCACGGCGCATCGGCAATATGATTTAGGCCTACACTTCACATGGTTAAAGCTTAACCTTTTGACGCCAACTGTTGCCATATGGGTACAGCAGCTATAAAGCATCCTGTGCCAGGCCGGGGTTAAGCCGTCATTTGACATCCGGGCACTCTGACGCTCGGCCCTAAGTGTCAGAGTGCCCGGATGTCAAAAATTACAAACGACGGCTTAACCCGGTCTGGCACCGCACACAGCTGTACCGATATGGCAACAGTTGGCGCCAAATGGTTAAATGGTGTACAGATAAATCTATCACACTGCTGAAATAAGAATAAAGTTATAGAAAGAAGCTGTTAGCGACGAAGACCCGACATGTTATAAGATTGTCACTGATCATCTGCTAGAGTTAGCAGTAATGCTGTTCGCACAACTGCAATAAAACATACAATAAAACATACAACTTTTTATTGTATATTTTGTTGTATGTTTTATTGCATCTTTTATCGTAGGGGTCCTCACATCTACAATTAAACATACAATAAAAGTCCGAGGGGCGGAGTTCAGTATAATGATGAGCGGGAAAACACGGCTCAAACCAACTTGTTAAGTTAATAT
>Ga0056114_1001510_pt1 | contig 10730 bp, 5 predicted proteins | sample WorMetHERISLAND1_FD_77005 | JGI IMG/M metagenome (GOLD analysis project Ga0056114, IMG submission 77005) | Marine gutless worms symbiont microbial communities from Max Planck institute for Marine Microbiology, Germany - Olavius loisae HERON... ... | reverse complement strand
GCAGAGGAAGACAGAGAAAGAGATGGATCGACGTCGTCAAGCACAACATGGAGGACCTGCAGCTCAACGTGGAGGATGCCGAGAATCGAGCTGAATGGAGAAGGAGAACCCGTGTGGCTGACCGGCTGACCCCTCACCTGAGGGATCCACAGCCTGAAGGAGAGAGAGAGAGAGAGAGAGAGAGAGAGTTCAGCCACATCCTGTAGATATGGACAAGCTAGTCGTTTTCGTGTCTGCTAGCTGTCAGGGGCCGGACAACATTCTTCCTTTGGTCTACATGGACCATAAAACTATCAATTTCTAGAGGATGCCGACTTCTTCCGAGGCAGGCGTTCGATTCCAGGCTGTATTCTAAGTACCAGTGTATCCCATACCTGACGTGGTTGAAATGGCGGCGGCTCCCAAGTCTGACTGACTGGCACTGACTGCCATAACTGTGTGGCTCCAGAGGGAGCGCATAATGCTGCAATTACTCCAGCATCAATGTTGTCGCTGGTGGCCCAGTGCCGCACAATGTGATCAGAATTGTTATCCGAGCAACGGACAGCGTGCTACCAGCAACAAGATGAGACGTCGTATCCATCCATGCCGTTTATAGACACGTTTTGGTGTATTACCCTGATGAGAGGCTGGGACCATTAGGCACTTTGAGTGACTTGGAAACCACGTCGTCTAATGACAGGTCGCATGTGTCACTTTGCAGCCGTGTATTCGTTTTTTGCATTACGATACAATACGATAGCGGAGTTTAACGTGGACTACAAAGCTGAGTGTGGTCAGCTTAATCTAGCACACGCAACCAGAAACAAACAGAAACTAAAACAAACAAACGCCAGTGTCCACTTACTCCAGTACAGGTTAAAGATCCGTGAAGGCAGTCCAAAAGGAACCAGGAAGACTATGGAGGAAAGGATTTGTGAAACAAATGAACTTTAAGTCTAGAGTAAAAGACCGAGGGAGTGATAGATGGTGAGAACAAAGGTGGTGACTGTGATGAGGTGATATGCGCAGGATGAGGTGAACTAGGAGGAGAGTAAACAGAATGAGGTTGACGAAACAAAGAAGGGAGCTGATTCAATAGGTAAGGTGACGCATATCTGAAAGATCGGTTGGTGATTTACAATGAGGAAGATACAGATGGTCGAGCTAGGGTGACAGCAGATAAGGAACGGGTTCTACATGTAGAGTGAACAGAGATCGGATTGTGTAGTCAGGTGAGGAGTTCATTAATCTTGAGTCAGTGCAGAGATCTGAGGATAGGTGTGGTATAAACGATTGCTTACTTGTCGTAGCTTGTGACTTAAGAAGATTGTAGTAGAGAGTTACAGTAGTCAAGTCTGAAATAGAGTTTGCAGCTTAGGAATGAAAACTGGTAAAGTTGAAACTATGCATGACACATAGCGTCGTTGTAGTTGAAAAGTAAAAGTTACCGTCATAAATCTACAACAAATAAGTAAGTAAGTAAGTAAGTAATTGGCTAAATTCTCTCTGTGTGCGTTTGTGTGTTTGTCAATAATGGCGTCTGATTGACTTACAGCTGTACCAAAAACTATCAAATTACTAGCGTAACACTGTGCACTCTGAAACAATTGCACATTACGAAAATTGTTGACTAAATTACGGCCTTAGTAATTTAAAACTTACATAACAAAAACTGACTGGGTGGTTTTTAAAACTTTACCTTTACGTGTTATTACTTTTACGTTTTTACTCAGATGAGTAACCCCAAAAAACTGACGTTTTTACTTCGTTGCGTAGGCCTATGTTTTCTCGGGCACTGGTCTGTACATAACTCTATAGAGGTACCATAGACCATACATGTACACCATAGAGCCGACGTTAAGACGCTGTTTCAACTCATCGGCGTCACGTACGCGCTTCGTTGATTGACCATGCAGGTCCTGAACGGACAACCCGGAAATTTGGTTTAGGTCAGGTGGTCACAGGTTGTTCGAGATGAAGAATCGTGTGTGACCTGACACAGATTCAACAGTGTCACGTGCGCGAGAAGCTGGTGCTCTGTCCTGTAATGTTGAGATAGTGACGAACAGGTCGCCATGGCAACGGCTGCAGCTGGTTGGGGTTAAATTGGGCCGGAGCCCGCCGGAGCCCAGCTCCTACACCTATGATTTGGGCTCCGCCACCTGTAGTAGGAGCTCCACTACATCCAAACAGAGCTCCGGTACCTACTTGTATTCTTAATGGCTATTATTGACTGGCATTACGTTTAAAGACTTTATTGCATGATGTATTGTACAAGGCAGCAATTTAAGCACTGCATTGCATGCTTAGGCCTAGTAACAAAATTAAACGTCCTTTGTTATTGACTGAAAGCTCACTAGTCCTACCTATAATTACAGGCCCGTGTATACGTTGTGTATACTGATGTTCCTTGGTAGTTGGTAGCCTACCAACCCATGACCATCGCTCATTTTAATTTCAACAGAATAGGGTTCCACAACCTATGACTGAGTAATTTAACCACTGGGTACACCGTAGTATTAATAATTTATGGTACCCATTTATAAGCTAATATACGATTGATTGTTTCGGACATTACGAGAGTTGGGCAGCAATGTAGAGTTAATAATCATTGACGATTTAATGTCTAGCTTAATATGTATTAGCCTGTTCCTTATTTAGCGGTTTCGTCCATGACTCGTGGATGGGCGATAGTCACAGGCTGACGTGCAAAGCGATGTGAGGTCGGAGAGTGTAGAGATTAATTTAACGTCGACAGCTCTCTGTGCCCGCAGAACAACAGCGGGAAGTCGAAACGATCACGCGTGTTTTCAGCGAGGAATACGGATGAAATGAGCCAGGAAACTCCACGTCAATTACTGCCGTCTCCGAGACAGGCCTGTAATCAGTCATGTCGCCCTTACTGGTGTCAATGCTAAACATGCGCATTGGACGCATGAATCCTCAGCGTTAGGCGGTAACACGACTGTACCATGTACACAGCGCGAAGTTGACACGATATTCATATAGATTGGACATTTGGAATTAAGTTAATTAACTATACAAGATTGCAGTGATGTTAAACGAGGCCAAAACCTCGAGGCCGAGGCAGAGGCCAGAGTACGAGACCGAGGCCGAGGCCAATTTCTGGAGGTCGCGGCCAAGGCTGAGGCCAAAAATAATTATGAAAAAGTACCAAATAATGATTAACAACATACGATTTAAGATTATTGCCGAAAAATTAACAAAATTCCAGAATTTTACACGATTTTTGCCCGAAAAATGCCCGATTACATAATAAGACAACGAGGTCGAGGCCAGGCCGAGGCCAAATATTTGAGGCAGAGACCGAAGCCAAATCTTCAAGGCCGAGGCCAAAATTTTGGCCTCTAAGCCACTTTGGCCTTGAGGACTTAACATCACTGCAAGATTGTATTTAACCGAGCCGTTAAAGGCATGTAGCTACAGTGAGAGTCAATAAATTCCCCCTGCAACCTGCGGTTTTCTGACATTTTTTCCCAAACGGTTAAGAATTTTAATCAATTTTTACACACCTATTATACGTTCCTATCTACGCTAGATTACAAATTTTTATTGAATTATCTCCAACTTTAACTAAGTTATGCCATATCAAGCGCGACTATACCTAATTCCATAATATGCTCAAAATGTCCACCATCGGCCGAAACGCACGCGTTCATACGTTTGCGAAAGTCGTTGATAGCTTTCTTGATCGTTGTCTGTAGCAATTCATCCCACTCCCAGATCTGCTGCTTTTATAATGTCAACAAACATGTTGGATATGACATGACGTCATCAGTGACATCATTTGTTCAGTAAGCAAACTTAGAAGTTAAATTTTAGTGAAATGTAAAAAAAATTCGATGGGTGGTCTCGTTTAGTATGGCATAACTTCGTCCATGTTGGAGATAATTGAATAAAAATTTGTAATCTAGCGTAGATAAGAACGTGTAATAGGTGTGTAAAAATTGATTAAAAGTCAATATCGGTATGTCTTTTGGTGGTAATGTAATATTTGTGTCACTGTGATGAAGGCTTTCACATAAGTTTTGGAAAAATGTCAGAAAACCGCATGTGGGATTTTTTGACTCACACTGTAGACACCCGTAGCATGAGCTCGCCCGGTGGAGATGATGTCATCTGGCGAACAAATATTTTTCTGTGTCGTTTTAGCAGAATTTGTCTGTCGAAAATTAAGAAGTTTGCCCCTACTGTGAAAGCCTTTTCATCACAGTGGCACAAATATCATATCACCACCAAAAGACACACCGGTATTTTCAAGACCCAGTAAATTTTGATAACGTCCACCGTCCAGGGTTCGAGCTGGGTCGTGCTTGAAAATAAGTATACAAGTAACCAAAATAAGAAAGGAAAAAGTAAAATTTTTCGAAAAGCCTAAAAAAAACCAAAGTTGACTAATAACGTAATTATTCAATATTAAATATGGCTCTGGCTTATAAGCTTAATATATTATTTGCGATATGCAATTTAAATAAAATCTCCAACACAACCGTGCCACGTACGTTGAGGGTGAACTAATCGCGTATAAAGCGTGGAAAACTAGGGTGATTGCGCTAGACGGTGAACAAATTCTGATGTTACGTTTAATCCCACGATACAATAGCAGCGGCCAGCGGGTGACGAAATTTGGTGAGCAGACGCAGATTTAGCGGCCAGACGCTTCAGTCAGCATGGCAAACTTTGCACAACTCTATTAACATTTAGCATATTAGAGCTGTAAATCTGATACACTGTATAAATTTGACATCACTTACTTTTTCTAAGTCAGCACTTTTCGGAGACGATGTGCCACAGTGCTATCAGAAGTAAGCGAACTACTACTCCGGAAACAACGCGAGTGATACATGCTCAGACCTGTCACGTTAAGACGGTAAGCAGTTTTTCCCACGTGTCATTTTTAAACGCTTGCACAACATCAACTGAGCATGACAGTCGCGACTGAAAGTAAGTAGATACAAGTTGCTTCTTATAGTAGCAAGGCTCAGAACACAATATGCGCAATTTGACTTTTGGGCTATAAATATTTTGTGGATTTTAGCGCATGAACAAATTGTCTGTCAGATGGTGTCGAGAATGCTAACACCAAACTGTACACAAGTTTCTGAAGAACTTCTCGAATGATGCCGACGTGACCCAGCAAATTTTTTTTACAACTCGTTATTCAGGATGAAACGTGCATCCACAACTTCGATTCTGAGTCAGAACAACAAAGCGTGCAATGGAACGAACGAATCGGTCAAAATTGTCATTTCATTACATTGCGTAACTCCGTCTTTTTCCATGTCGAATGCAAACAACCGATGACCGCTAAAATGCACAAAATATTTACAGCCCATAAGTCATATTGGGCATGTCGTGTTCTGAGCCTTTCTACTATAAGAAGCAAATACTATTTTAATTTTCTTCAGAACTAGGTCAGGCCGAGAACTTTTGATCACCCCTCGTAAGCCAAAGTAAGTATGTAAGTAAACAAAATTTGTAGTGATCATACGTCAAACAGGATTCGAATCGTAGGCGCGGATGGTACGGTTTGTTATTCAGTGGCACTGGTAGAGAACAGATAAAGTCTTGTGGATCGGATGACCCGTTGCGGAGATATCGCCATTTGAATTTTACAAGATGACTACCAGCCGCCATCTTGGATTTGATCGAACCGGATATTGCGCCATTCGATCTACCGACCCCGCAAACCCTGCTTATAATCAAACGTGAAGTGGATCGGAAGGATGACCTGTTGCGGAGATATCGCCATTCGAAATTTTCCAAATGAGTGGTCGGTCGGTCGATCGTTAATATGTATACTTAGCCTACACTGATGTCTTCGTTACGTTAGGAACGTAGTGCGCGAGAAGTAAAAATTAACAACGATTATCTGACCAAATCCAATCCAATACATGAAATTTCTTCCAGAATTCGACCCAACCCAATCCAAACAAATCCAATTCACGACGGAAGAATCCAATCCGCGTCCATCTTTGGTTTATTCTTCTTCCATAAAAATTTACAGCCGGTTCTTCAGACGTCTTTTCGCAGAAGTTGCCGTGTATGGCGTTCCAAAAACGTGCTAAGTTTCATCAGTCGTGCCGTACATCACGTAACACGGCGCCAATCCATCAAGGTTGTCGCGACATTCGCGTCCGCTGCCGCCGAGCGCTAATTAGCGTTTCGTACTGTGTTCGAACGTGTCTACCGACTGCCGATCGCTGATAAAGCTGACCGTTGCGGCTTTTTGACCTGTTCAGGAATACTCTGCCATTGTTCCAACTATCCTGAGCCCATCACATTATTCCATCTTTTGTCGACACTGTCATGATATTGTCAACATCAATCACGTCTTCACTTTTTCACTCTAAGTTTAGAACTCAGCTGTTATACAAACCTGTTTTTTCGACCCACTGACTGTTTTTTTCTGCCTATTACGGACTGATGACTCGGACCGGACTTCCTATACGATACAAGAAAGCCCAACTGAAGCAAGGGTGACACGCGACAGCAGTGCGTGTGTAAAGACTCCTGACAATAATTCTAAGCTCATCGATGCTACCAGACGACTTCCTATTGATGGCTAATAGTATCCGTGGCCGTATTACTTATCGTTTGCGACATATTTTTGCGTAAAGAGACTGAAAATCGCCATATTGGAAGATATAGTGATGCGAAAACGGCCGTTTATCCGTTCAAGGTCATCCAAGGTTATTGATTTTGGTACCATGGAAAGCGCGTGTACACTTTCCTATTAGTGATAAATAACAACTATAGTCATATCTTGCACCGTTTCGGAGATATGGCGGCTTAAAGGCCGCAAATCGCCAATTTTGCCTACTCCACCGTCATTTAATGCCCCAACTCAGGAGAAACCCTCGAAATTTCGGCATGAAACTTGCTTTTGAAAAACTAGAGGGATGGGGCTACTTATGGTGAAAATGTCATGATCCTAGCTTCAACCTTTTTGAGACATTGGCAGCTTAAAGGCCAAAAATCGACAATTCTGCCTACAGTGACCTTTAAACTCGGGTCAGGGGTCACTCAAGGTCATTGATTTTGGTACCAATGGAAAGCGCGTTACACATTCCTATTAGTGATCAATAGCAACTTTAGTCCTATCTTGCACCGTTTCAGAGACAGATATGGCCGCGTAAAATTCGAAAATCGCCAATTTTACCTACCCACCCTCATTTAACGCCCCAGCTCTTGGAGAACCCCTCAGAATTTCGGGATGAAACTTGCTCTCGAAAAACTAAAGGCATGGGGCTACTGTATGGTGAAAATTTCGTGATCCTAGCTTCAACCGTTTTTGACTGATCCACCCGTGTGACAGACAGACGGACGCATAGACGGACGGGCGATAGCATATACGCGCTATAGCATATATGCTGTCGAGCGTAAAAATGAGATATTATTGATTGTTTTTACTTTCTGATCTATAATATAATCTTAAACATTTCATAAAGCGCAATAGTTATAGTTAGTTAATGTGAATCGCACGGGCTATAATGGCACTGAACCGTTTTAGGTGTGGTAGGCAATGGACTATTGACACAAGATTTAAAGGAGCCGAGACTAGTCGCAGATTTAGTGTTAACAGTCAATTTGCTCCAAACATCTGGAGCAGCAAAGGAGAAGTAACGTGAAGCAATTAATTAGGTAGAAGCGAATAGTTGGTGTAGAAGATGAGCTGAGGATGACTATGGCGCTGAAAATGCAGGAGTGGAAAATGCAGGAGCGATGAGGGATAGAAAGCCGTAAGAAAAGAAAAGTATAAGATACCAACGACATGAGCAGAGCTACAATAGGCTATTGTGATAATTACTGCAAAGACACAAAAGCTGTCCCTGAGTAGGCCTACATGCCGACCGCACATCAAAGCAGTATTTTAGACCAACGTATATGTTTTCTGTGATCAGAATGCCATTGAGTCGATGGCCAGCTTTTGCTGGAGGGCTGTGAAACAGTGAAATATGACGAAAAGCAGCAAACTAAAAATCAGCCTCTAAGCATCCTTCAAACCAGGTTTTGTATTATGTTCACTATACTATCTTGCAGCACATCTACCACTGTGCAAAACAAAGGCGGCCAATATTATACAGTATTATAAACTGCAATAAAAATCAAACTTTATTCGGTCAAACGTCTGAGAACATTTTCTATGAAGTAACTTAAGGCTGTATCTCTGTACAATCTAGGTTCAGCTTTCCACACAGCTAGGCTACTCCTGCATTTTCCACTCCCGCATTTTCAGTCGCCCCAAGATGATCAGAGAGTTTTGGCTGGCTGGTATTCGTGTAGATGCTCGCTGAGGTATGCTGACTTGTCAGTTGCCAAACTGTTTTGTCTGAAAGGCAAGAATCGCCAGCTTGAAGAAGACACGGTGTCTGACTGAGTGACGTGCACTAAAAAGCTGACAGACGATCAGCTTAGTGTACTAGTACACGTGAACAGAATAATTATAAGGAATATAAACGAAAAGCTAAAGTCCGCTCCGAGTTCAGCTCCGTGAAAGGCAATTCTCAAGAAACCAGCAAACTATGTGGAAAAAAATTTGTGGAACAAATTGGTTTGAAGCCTGAAGTTACAGACTGACGGAATAAAGACAGAGACTGTGATGTGCATGATGAGGTAAATAAACTAAAAGTCACGTAATTTAATTTACAATTTAATATTGTGTTTACAGAAACGTTTTGTGAGCACGTTCTCTGCGGGAAGTCATTAGTGGACTTTAATGGGCACTTCTTTTCCAAGACCAGCATCTTATCTCCACGTGTGATTCGTTTTTGAGCAAAGAAAGCCAGCTATCGCAAGGGATCGCACACACCAGACGCAATCGATTTCGTGGTAAGTTTTTTCACTCGGTCATGAAAATTGAAATGCAATGATGTAACGACTAAGCTCTCCAAATTTCTGAAAACGACAAGACTTCTCAGATTACAATTTGTTTGCCAAAACAGCATGGTATCATCTTCAACGAAGAACGCAGATCTGGACTCCGCGCACTTACAGTGGAGCTTTTTTCGAATTTCTCGTTTTGTTTAGTGTTCTAGCCAAGCTTTCGACTATTTCATCACAATTTTGTCTGCAGTCTGGCGTCGTCTGACTGTAACAAACGGGTAGCGTAGCTAAACGGCGGGATTTATCCACAGTGTTTGCACCATCTAATAGCTTTGCATTTTCGTGTGTAACTTTGGAAGAAATTCATGTAACGTGCCCTCTACTGGTAACGATCCGCTTTGTTAGCAACAGCTGGGCTTTCTGTTTCATATTTATGTAATTGCCGCAGTTTGTGACTAGTAGTTCAGTGGTTTAATAATCGTGCGATGCGATAGCCGTGAGTTGGCAAAGAAGTGCAATAAATCAGAATCTGTAAAGACGCTCGTCACGTTGTTGGGTACGACGAGTGTCGACCTCTGGCGAACACAAGAAAATATTTTTTGTGATCAGCGTAAAACAGCTGGACACGACTGGACTGAGAGATAGTTCTGTTTCAGCTATACTGTCCTTGTTCGTTTGTTTGCTGGAACAGTGTTTACAGAAGAGTATTCGGGTTCCACCGTTGGGAGTCTGTAAAGTGTTTCATTTGTGGTCTTGGCAAATTAAATTTTATACATATTCAAATGCAGTCGGTGTTAAGGTTTTTAAGAAGTTGTATTTTTCGAGTAACTCTGTTCTTAAGGTGTTGTCTAAAGTTTCTTGTAATCAGAAATACTGTCAGCAGTTTCTTAAAGAAGCTGATGTTGCACTTGATCAGTCCAAGTGGCATATTGACAAATGTTTGTTTAAGCACTTCTCGGACGTTGCGTTTATCTAGTTTTTTTCGTATTTCTTGTATAATTGTACTGCTGTGTTGTTTGTGTTTCTATCTTGGACGAATAAACGTATCATTAATTATTACTAAGGCTACGTTGCTTCCCAATCCACATGATGCCCGCTCGTATCATGTGTCGCAAATCCGAAACGACGATATGTGATATTACTCGGTTAATATAATCTATCAATTTTGACGGGATTCGGAAAACGGTGACTGATCCGCGCAACATTCTGAGGATTGAGGAAGTCGAAGTTCTATTAAAAAATACCCGCCCCCGTTTTCATCCAATATTTCGCTGAATATCTCCAAAACGATGCGTGAAAAGGCATCGGCGTAAACCTGCGATTCTGAAGGAGAGTATATTACGTTCTGCGCAGAAATTTTGTAGGACATAGTCCCATAGTAATCTGACGCATGTGCGTTTCTTTAGCCAATTTCAACAGTCTGTATACTATACTGTATAAATTATTTCTGTTTAATGAACTGAGTTTTATTTCACTTGCGGCTGAGTCTCGCCGAGAAGCCGAATAGTCGTATACTTCTAGCATGGCGGCATTCCTGGACATAGCTTGATCATTGGAAAATAACATGGAGATCTTTTGCAGCAAACCCAAGGAAATGCTTCTTGGCCCTATAGCCAGGCCTGAGTTAGCACGATTGCGCAGCCTAGCTTTTGTGTTGTATTTAGTTATTCAACATTTTTGCTGCCAGTGTGCTATTAAAATTCAGTTCAGTTCAGTTTTAGCTGAACAACAGTACGATACGATACGATACGATAGGAGAGTTTAACGTGGACTGGAAAGGTGAGTATTAGCTTTATCTAGCACACGTAGCCAGAAAAAGAAACTAAAACAACCAAAGCCAGTGCCCCTTTAATACAGTACAGGTTAAGATCCGTGAAGTCAGTCCGGAAGGAATAAGAGTG
>Ga0056114_1001509_pt1 | contig 10731 bp, 8 predicted proteins | sample WorMetHERISLAND1_FD_77005 | JGI IMG/M metagenome (GOLD analysis project Ga0056114, IMG submission 77005) | Marine gutless worms symbiont microbial communities from Max Planck institute for Marine Microbiology, Germany - Olavius loisae HERON... ... | reverse complement strand
TCTCAGACGTGGGTTCAGACCCAGACGACTCAGATGTGGGCTCAGCATCAGACGTCCTAGACGCAAAATCAGACATTGATTCACGCGCGGACGTGGTTTCGGGATCAGTGGTCCTAGATGTCATGAGTTCAGGCCCAGACGTGAGTTCAGAATCAGTCGTCTCATATGTGAGTTCAGGATCGGACGTGGTTTCAGGATCGGTCGGCCCAGATGTGGTTTCAGGCCCAGACGACTCTGAACTGGATTTAGGTCCAAACGCACCTGGTGTGGGTTCACGCCCAGACAACTCAGACATGGCTTCAGGCCCGGACGTCTCAGACGTGGGTTCAAGCCCAGACGTCAGAGGTGCGCTGGTGGAATGCTGCCACGACGTAGGCTCAGCAGAAGTTCCACAGACATCCACCACCGTTTCACACTCTGATTGCTCACTGATCTGTTCCGAGCCTATTCCTGGCGGACTGTCTTCAACCAAGTCAACCACAGTAACAGCTTCCAGCCGACCATCTACACCAGAATCAGACTTCGATGAATCGCGACGATCAAGTTCTTCGGTCGAAGACTGCGACACAACGTGAACGTGGAAGTATTTCCGAATGTCAGTGGACGGTGACCGACATAGATCTGACGACTCCGGATTAATGTCAGCTATGCCTGTCCTTTGTGGAGGAGTAGACGGACAAGTAACTCTAGCCCTCGAAACTGACGGACTTTTCCTCGGCGAAGACACAATCGGCGTCTTGCTCGGCGACAGCCAGCAGTCCAAAGTCTTTAGTTTGGCTTTCTTGTGATACGAGCGTCGTGCTGACAGCCACTGGTCCAGTCTTCCGTTTCCAAACAGCAGCTTAGCATCGTTAGCTCTCTTCAGCTCAACACCGTGTGATGAGTCTGCGTTGTCGACTACTGCGGCTGCTTCTGTTTGTATGAGCTGGACTTCTTCGTCTGGAGCTGGGCTGGTGTGGACTGCGGCATCGAGACTGGTCTCCACATTCTGCAAGCAGCAACATCAAACGACAAGTCTATGTAACAAGTCTGCGGCAATGTAAAATATGAGTTACACAGCACATTATAATTCAATAGTGTGCCACCATATCAACAATCTTAAACAAGTACATCATCAGCAGTCGTTTGAATTCACCCAGTTCAGTGTCAGTACGATGCAAGGAAGTCGGCAAACTGTTCCCAAGCCATGGACTGGCGACAGCAAAAACTCCGATCTTTAAACTGAATCACTCTTAAGCGACATATATGAAAGTTTTCTTTCGAGAATGGCTTAAGAAAGCCATTTTTGGAAGCCAAATTTTCAGACATGGCATACACACTTGCACGAGTTTCTTTTCTAATTTCGAAAGTCAACTTTCACAAATACAACGAGTTCTATTGTTGAAAGTATTCTTTCACATACAGTGAGACGTGATGGGCCAGTCAGAAACACGTGACGTTATTGATAGCAAGGAGTTTCCTGGTCATCATACTTTGTGTGTAACTGAGTCTGAAAGTGTGATTTCAGTTTAAAAATCACAAGTTAAGTTGAATCTAGAGATCCCAATAGAGTAGCGCCTATGAAGCTACGCAAGTATTAACCTGCAACTTTCATGCTTCGGCTTTAAAGTGTGTCACGTGGTATTTGCAAAAGTTTACATGCCAAATTTTCTTCTACAGATATGTTCATTAATCACCTTTTGTGTGTAACGATGACATGTTTCAAATGACAATTGTAAATAAACAGAATAATATGTTAATCTCGCACAATAGTTCCTGTTAAGATAATGCATATAAAGGCCAAAAACGAGTACAATGGGTCCAAAAATTGGCAACCATTTGGTTTATTTTCCACAACTTTCCATGACCTAGGCCTGATTCCATCACTTTCCACGCCTGGAAAAACTGAATCTTAATTTCAATGACTCTCCAGGATCTGTATGCACCCGATGTATACTGCAGGTAGACAATGTAACTCACCGGTTCGTCACTAACACACAGGGTGAGATCACTTTCGTTGCTAACGTGTTCTGCGGTGGCCGCCGCCGCCCTGTTCGTCGATACTGAAGTATTCACTGCGTCATCGATCACCAGATCAACACCAGCTTCCGCAACTGATGCGGTCTGGCATCGTTCTACCGGCGCCGGTGCCGACACCACCGCATTATCAGCGACAGAATCGGTCCAGGTCCGTTCAAACACTCCAGCGCGGACTTTTAGCGGCGTGTTAGAACCTGATTTATCGCTGGCAGTCTCAGTCAACTCAGCGCAGCTGCTGTCAGCGGCTGAGTGTGTCGCTGACATTGCGGCCGGCAAGCTCAAAGCTCTCTTCAGTCTGACGATCTGCACTGCTCGGCCGTGGCTCAGCAGACGTCGACGTCGCTGCGTCGAGGCGCGGTTCAGTCGCCCCTTCTGACCGCCGGCGCTCAGCGAACGACCACGCAACTTCACTGCTGAGTTGTTCCGGAGAGTCTTCACGACGAGTTGACTGTCGTCGTCATCGGCGACGAATTTCAGCGTTGCCGTAGGCAACTGCTTCCTCTCCGCCGAGCTCTCCTCGCGCTTCTGGGTCTGAAACACATTAATAGCGCTGTTTGCGAATGATGTCATAAATAGGTTAACAAATTCGGACAGACAATAGCGTAATTTGTAGCCGTTAGATAAACATCGTCCCAACGTTACACTAAAACGCTGTGCTTACTTTAACAAATATGCCAAGTTTTCAATATTAAATGGTGTTAGAATTGAAATCATGCACAGCATTGCGCCCGTTAATCTTCACCAGTCCATTAGCGTCACGTGGTGCGTCCGAATGTTTGTCTGACGACGGTGCTAACTAGGTGAAACCTATTTTTAGAAACATCGCCGCAATGGCTAACAGTGCTACAACACTGACTAATCAGCTGCCATTTATTCGGAGTTTTACCTAGTTTCCATGACATTTCGCTCTCACCCATCACTAGCATGTGACATTCCAACTTCTGCACTTAATTGGTCACTTGGCAGTGGCACATGAATGGAAAAACAAGATATGATACTAGGTAGTTTCATAACACCGGTTAGTCTCAGAAACTAAAATGTTGGGATGACCAAGTGGCGAAAGAATTTTGTCAATAAGTTAAGCCGTTTTGTATCAGATTGTGACAAAGCAAACAACGTGCTTATGCACAGTAATACACCGGTAAAAGCACATACATACAAACCGTTTTAATGTCCTGTTTCCACTGACGCCATTAAAGGACAGGTGGTTATTCTACCGAGTCATAAACCGGAGCAACTGACCACCCGTAGTCACAATTATGCTGCAGCATAACGTGAAAATTACGTATCTCGCAAATCCAGAATGCGGATCCGGATTTATTGAAATCCAACTGCAAGTCTGTATGTCACTGAGTCATGTGACAGACGGAAAGAAGTACGGAAGGACAGATGGACGACCCTAAAACTCAACACCTCACAGTGGCGTAAAAGATCAAAGATTCAGCGACCTGGACAGCAAATGCGTCATCGGTTTCGATATCGTCATCATCGTCATCGTCGGAGTGAACTGGCGGCATCCACTGTAAGTGATCTTGGTCGAGCAACAAGCGGTTATCAGTCCTCGTCCGCGCCACAAGTTGATCCACCACCGACCACGCCACTGCCAGTGAATACCTACAGACAGCACACTGCTTTCACAACAATGGGTAACTTTAAGTTTTGGATTAGTCTTTCGCTGAGCGAAAAGACTAAGCAAAAACCTAAATCTGAACGCTAAACTTTAAACCAAAGATTAGCGATTTTGCTCAGCGAATCACGAACGAAACAACCTCATGGAAAATAAACAAAAATTACATTACAAACACAAAAAATAAATTGTAAAATCATAAGTCATCAGACGATATATAAAGCATCTTTCACATGTTAAGTCAATCCGATAGTTTGGATTAACTTTGGACTAAGCGAGCTGTGAATCGCTCAGCTAAAATTAGTATCTGAGCGAATCGCTGAGCTAAAAGATTTAGCTGAGCAATTCGCTCAGCAGAAACGAAAATGTTACTTTAACTTTCGGATTAACTTTGGTCTCTTAGTCGTAATTTGGGACTAAGCGAATCCTGTAGAGAAAGACTAATCCAAAAGTTAGCAAGTTACCGAATGTATCATCAGCAGTTACATTTGTTTTAACTTCCAGACAAAACCACTCGCACTAATTACTCCACAACGTTCATTTATCCAGTCACATTCTGACCTATAACCTCTGTTAGCAAGGTGTTGTCAGGTGACATACCTGCTGTCTTCGTAGCAGAGAATATTGAGCTTGTGAAGTATTGTGATAATATCTGACGCACAGATGCCGGTCGCCTGGCACATGTCTACACACCAATACAATCACATCACGCTGAGTAGTTTCCACCTAATAAACACTGTTCTATTCGTTTCTAGAACGTAGATGCATCACGCTATCATCAAGCACTGAAGCAGTCAGTCAGTGGCAGTCCGTTCAGGCTTCTGTCCCGGCAATACTTGGCATTGACACCCTGGTCGCCACCGTCTCACTTGAATGCAGCAGATTGGTGGCTGCATATCACATGACATTACTGCTCAATGAATGCTCTAAGGTGGTGGGGATGTGGCGGAGTTAATCGAAATTCGCATTTGTTGAATGCGGATTTTGATGAAAAAATCCGTACGAATGCGAATGTTACTAAAATTAAAACACTTCACGCGATAAACGCGTGCACACATCATGTCATATTCAAAAACAATAGAAACATATCCAAAGTTGTTCATATTCATTGTTCAGATCTCTAAACAATGCGACTTAGCTTGACGATAGTGTAAATACTGACTAGTGTTAATCACAATCAATATTTTTAGGGTAAACTGAACTTGAGGAACAGTCACTAGTCTCTCTGTTAGCAGTCGGCGTTTGTTTACATTTGCAGAATGTAAACAAACCGCGAATTCGCGTTCGTCGTCTAGGCAATTTTAACTTTCGACGAATGTCGAATGCGGTAAAATTGTTCGAAATTCGCCAGCGTTCAAACGCGAATTCGAACTTCGTCACATCCCTACCGTCAAGCCATCTCAATGCACCACTGCTGTCTATGTACGTCAATGAATGAATGACTATCAAGTGTATTCCAGTCGTAGGCTCCTGACAGCTGCGCTAAAGTGTCACTTGATTCATCACAGACAACAGACATCTGCCTCCAATGAGGCAGTATATCCACATTACGAAACACGATAAAAACAACAAAAACAAGAGACAAATTTCTAATAAAGATATGAAATGTTTTCATTGAACAGCTTTTTTAAAGGATTTTCCTGCATGTTATACATGCGTAGTTCAATTTTACCACTGACAAGGCATCGAAAGTCTACCAGAGCATTATACAGAGGTTCGCATTATAATCAAGCTATTACAGTCACTTCAAGCAACAACATAAAACAAGAACAAATGCTGTGTACCAGCAACAGTCAGCTGACTGGCCTCACGATGAGACTGAAGATATGACAGCACGACCGACTTCCAGTAGGACTCATAGGAGACTTTGCCAAGGTCAGACAGCGGCTGTTCAGGAGAACCCGGCTGACCTTCAACCCGTGACAGCAGGTAGCCTGACAGCACAATCACCGATCATGCATGGCTTTCTGTATGCGATTGGCTAGTATTAACCCTTTGACGCCCACTGTTGCCATATGGGTATGGCGATAAAGCATCCTGTGTCAGACCGGGTTAAGCCGCCATTTGCAATTTTTGACATCCGGGCCCAGATGTCAAAAATTACAAATGACAGTTTAACCCGGTCTGGCACTGCCAGCATGATGCTTTTGCGACAATGTTTCACACCAACCGTTCTTAGTTTACGACATGAAAGAAATTCAAAAGCGCAGTGTGGTCAGCTTAATCTAGCACACGTAGCCAGAAACAAGAAAATATAAAAACGAACTAAAACAAACAAATGCCAACTGGTGCACAGTTAGTTGGTCATTGTGTCTCAATGTTATAGTGCTCAGGTTGGCTAGTCTTTCCAGTCACTTGATCACCCACCGGTAATCATCAGACTGTAAAAATCTACTCAAGAAGACACAAAGGTTGACAAACTGCAGGCAGACATCAGAAGAGCATACAAATGCCAGCGTTTGGCAGCTAGTACAGGCGGAGTGGATGCGCTGGTGAGTGAGCACATAGAAGGTCATTTCAATGCCACTAAATGGTATGAAGATTACAAACACAGAATATATCTAACAATGATAAAAAGAAGAATCTAAAATCAAGGCTATTCAGCTGATATGAAACTATGATAATAAACAGTATATAAGGCTATACAAATGGGTTTCTTTGATAAAATCAATAACAACACAACTGTCAATGCTATCAAATAGATCCTTAACAGAGGAAGCCTTGAAGAATGTCTTTTGTGCTAGTAACAGAGAACTAAAAAGAATATCTTCAGCTGCAAAACTGCGTCAGACAGACCATATGTTCATTACCATGCTGGAACAGGACACGAATGCCAGATGAAACAATTGCCAAGAACATTTTAACAGCTTCAACTTTGGATAACTGCAGATCACTGGAACGCCCCCGTACTATGTGGATGAAGACTATCCAGCAAGACCGGAAATACAGTAACTTCTCCCTGAATGAAGCAACTGACATGGCTCTAAATCCTCCACTCTGGAGACTAAAGTCTACGTTTGGCTCTACACACTCCCAGTGGTGCATGACAGAAATGATGGGTGATGATATCGACAAAATGCGTTGCATGGTAAAAGTGCGATGCAAACTCACTAAAGTCGATAAGGAAGCGCCCGTATCCCTGCCGCTGGTACTGAGGAAGCGTCATTATGCACGAGAGGTTGTACTTCTGTCGGCAGAACTTCTCCTGTACATTAAGATACATCAAATCAAACCCCTTGACACCCACAGTTGCCATTTAGTCAGTTATTACAAAAAGTTGAATATCAGGGCTGACATTCTGGAAACTACTTAGGTAAAATCTTAAATCTTAGGAAAATTTCTTATCTTAGGAAATCACAGGAAAATATGCAGCAAAGCACTAATCTGTAATAACGCAATAATAACTGTAATTAACACTTTTATTTTTGCGTCATGTTGGACGTTGTTAAATCATGAATTAGTACGTAGAGTGAAATTATGTCCGGTAAGTGTTTTCCCATAAATTGTCAAAGACTGTCCTAAGATAAGAAATCTTCCTAAGATTTTCCAAAGAAGTTTTGAGAATGTGGCCCCAATTAGTGCAATGAAAATTCAGTGGTGAATATCCACACGTTGTGAACAGTCATTGTAGACAACAGCTGATACTCGGTGAAGTCCAGTCACAACTTGCCTTGGAGAAGTATCCTACAAGATGACCGCCAGTATCATCAGTGACGGTGAGCACATAGAACTGAAACGACTCCACATCATAGTAGAGAGTTTTGTGATCAAGGAACAGCTTCGCCAGTAGACACAGGTTCTGACAGTAGATCTTGGACCGATTGCCATCCACTTCAAACACCGATATGTCATCACGACGATAGATTTCATCGCCCGGCGGACGACGCACATCACACTTGTGCTGACAACGACCACAACGATCACACTTGTGCTGACAACGACCACAACGATCACTGAAATAATAACTAACCAAAATTTTCAAACATTACTTATACAGATTTTCAAGAACAATTATTACTTAAACACGTGAAAAATTAGTTAATCAAATTAAATAAACGCAAAAAATAGACAGCAGTCAACACTGTGACGGCAGATCAAGCAAGATAATATTCCCATAACATTAACATTGAACGACACCAGAACTTACCTCACTAAACTACACAACTGTCAGCACTCACAGGACTCTTAGTACTCAGGGCTCAATAAATCTAATTATTTGAGACGAACAAAACAACTAAAGCCACGTGCTGTAAAAACCAGTCAAGTTTTCAAAAACCAACAAATCATATTCAAAGACTTTTACAGGACCACCTTCATTCTCAAGCACTTGCAAGGCCTTCGATTTGCAGCTTTTTAAACTCGAGTACTTTCGAGGACCTTATATAAGAAATGTGAGAAATGAGTACTTTTAGTGATGGGCTACTGAATACGGAGTTGTCCTAGGAATTGGAATGCAAAAGACAAGTCATATGCATTGTTTTTAACGACACTTAACAGCTAATGCTACGAGTTGATCTATCAGACCAGCTAATCCAAACAGGATGGCATCAAGTTCAGCTGTTCTTCAGCAATACTCATTTCATTTACATCCATTTACATTTACTCATTTAAAACTTGGTAAATGTAAACCACTACTCTTTATTGAGTTACATAAGCTACCGTTATAGACCACTGCAAGATCAGCTGATACTCTAGTAACAGTCATTTGCCAAGCTCGACTGTGGCTGTCTAGACACAGTTGAACTAGATGAGGCAGTAGATCAACAACCACTGAAATTAGTAGTGACTAGACGTTAGCTTAAAAGTTATCGGGTGACGCTGCTGTACTAACCAAATGACGATCAAGAATGCTTGAACTTTTGATGTATTTCAGGCAGAACTCACAGATATACAACATCGGTAATCTGCAATGAAACAGATGATGATATCAACGTTATCAACACGACACACATTTGGTGCATTTTAGCCTTAAAATCTGACATCTGGTGTCCACAATTTCAACGATTTTCCTGAGAACCAATTGGCCATTTCGTGCATAAGATAACTTACTAATAGTACGAGCTGATTTGCCGGGACACTGCAGTATCAGTTAGCGACTACTTTATGCACAAAACGTGTCCCAATTTATGCATCTAAAAACCCAGAGTAGTCAACATCTGGCCGTAAAGATGTTTCTACCCAAATACACAGACAATAGGAACACATAACGCCTCTACAGCCTTTGATGAAGGCATCAGTGAGTGAGTGAGTGAGTGAGTAGTTTCTTAACAGCACATCAGCACAATCAGGCTATACAGTGCTATTCAAGTTGGATGTTCTTGAATTAGTATCAGATTAACATTATATGCTATAGGATATGTAACATGAAATACGTGAATGATTAACCCTTTGACACCCACTGTTGCCATATGGGTACTGCTATGAAGCATCCTGTGCCAGACCGGGTTAAGCCGTACCGTCATTTGTAATTTTTTGACATCCGTGCACTCTGACGCTCAAGGATGAGCATAAGAGTGCCCGGATGTCAAAAATTACAAATGACAGCTTAAGCTGGTCTCGCACAGACTGCTATATAGCAGTACCCATATGGCAACAGTGGGCGTCAGGGGGTTAAAAAACGTTAAGTAAAACCAAGGCTCCAATAGCTAATGTAAAATGGAGACACAATTTAGCACTAATGGAGGTGGAAACCTCACAATGAATTTGCCGGGATCCGGTCAGAATTCAAGTCGTAACTAACAACCTGGCATATTCCTGCGGATACGGTGAGGAATACCATGTGGCAATCTCGTACTGACCAAACGTGATGAATGGAGGATTACGTGAATGTGTGTCAAACTGTCCCGCTCCAAGCAATGTGCTCTTTCATTCACACATACACACCACAGAACAGACACCAAATATACGACACATTATTTCAAAACGTCATAAATATACACAATACAGAGATTATTTATTTATGATACAATACGATAGAAGAGTTTAACGTGGACTGAAAAGCTGAGTGTGGTCAGCTTAATGTAGGCTGTAGCACAAGGCCAAGGCGGCAAGGCCAAATCAAACATGATATTTGCCTAGCATGACATCAGTATAATGTAAATGGCTAGGCTGCACACTGTAATACATGTTATTGTTATTGTAACCAGAAACAAAACACAACTAGAAATATGGGGCAGAGCCCAACATGAGGCCACCCGGCGCCCGAAGTCCGACTTGAAATACATTTTGGGGAGTTGTAAGGTGTGTAAAAATTTGAGGGGCCAGCATGCCCTAGGGCCGAAATATAGTCTCCCGAAAAAGTCCAAGGGGTGGGTCAACATGAACTTTTTGGTTAGTGGACCGAAGTTCACCAATGTTGTTTTGCCCAATAGGGGATGAAATGTAGTTGATCAAGTGCTATTCCGATTTTCGACATGTCGATGCGTTCCTGAGATATTTTCGATCAAAGTCGAAAGTTGTCAAAAATCGCGCCAAATTTTGGACTTTTTGCCCTCCCGAGTTTTATAGGGGGCACCCCTTGTAAAATTAGTGTCCACATGATCACCCGGTCCTCGAGCCACCTCCCCTGGTAAAGTTTCGTGAGGTTAGGCCCACTGCCCCCAAAGTTATAGGTGCTCATATGTAGAATTTTAAGCCCAATTTTAAATGTTCGCCCTTAAAATTTTTTGGGGGGATCCCCGACCCGGTTTGTGGTGTGCGCTAGCAAGCCTTGGCCAATGTTTGCCGTGTGTAAAAATTTCAGGGTCCAGCACCCTCTAGCGGCCAAAATTTAGTATTCCGAAAAAAGTCCACTTGGGTGGGTCAACATGAGCGTCTATAACTTTTTGGTTAGTGGACCAAAGTTCACCAATCTTTTTTCGTCTAATAGGGGAAGAAATGTAGTTGACAAGTGCTTTTCCGATTTTCAATATGTCGATCCGTTCCGGGGATATTCGCGATCAAAGTCGAAAGTTGTCAAAAATCGCGCTGAATTTTTGGACATTTTTTGCCCTCCCAAATTTTGTAGGGGGCACCCCTTGTAAAATTAGTGTCCACTTGATCACCCCGGCCTCGAGCCACGTCACCTGGTAAAGTTTCGTGAGGGT